>OFFY01000432.1_pt1 | contig 43257 bp, 34 predicted proteins | sample 1521481 | NCBI WGS metagenome assembly OFFY01 (sample SAMEA3504117, study PRJEB24116) | mouse gut metagenome | biome: mouse gut; feature: mouse-associated habitat; material: faeces | place: Denmark | collected 2011
CCAGACGAAGCCAATTTGACGCAGGAATACTGGATGTATTTCAAGGAAAATTGGCTAAGTATGGCGGAAAAAGAGCCACCGTTTGGACATGTTGACATTTTTCAAACAAGCCCTAAATCGCAAGAAATTTCCCTTCGTCCGCCGTCATCGAAAGTCCTGTTGCACTATCATACAGCGCCGGATTGATTAGGACCGCGCTTCCATCCTCCAGCACCTCCAGGTCACCTGCCAAGTCCAGAGCCTTGAAGTGTTGTGGATAGACGGATACGCCGTACTGGCCCAGCGCCCGGAACAGCTCCCTGCTGCGCTCGCCGGAACGGAGCCGCCGGACCAGTTCCTCCCCTTCTTCCAGAGGGATATATACGATTTTGGTTTCGCTGTCAATCAGGTGAAACCGCTCCGCAATCCTCCGGAAGGGCATAAATTCCCGCTCCATAACTGTGAGGATGTTCTTTTGGTCCAGAGCTTCCGGACCTTTCAGGTCCAGCAGTTCCTGGAAATAGCACCGGATGGCCTCCGGGCTGTCCGGCTGGTCATATCCGCGCAGCGCCTGACGCCCTGCGGCCACGGGCAGTTCAAATAAAGACGGCGGAGGGGTTTCGCTCTGAAATATGGTGACGATGCTCTCCTCGGCAGGACGTTTCCCCTCCCGGTTGCACCGGCCCGCCGCCTGAAGAATGGAATCCAGTCCCGCCTCCTCCCGGAACACTGCGGGAAAGTCCACATCCACTCCAGCCTCAATCAAGGAGGTAGATACCACCCGGCAAGGCAGGCCGTCCTTTAGCCGGGTCCGGATCTCCTTCAGCATGGCCTTCCGGTGGGCGGGGTACATCAGGGTGGACAGATGGAAGGCTCCCTCTTTGTCCAGCAGGCCGTAGACCGTCTGTGCGCTTTTACGGCTGTTGACAACGCATAGAGCCTGTTTTTGACCGCCGATCCGCTCCGCCACAGTCTTCCAGGACAGCTTTCCTTCCCTCCGGAAGGTGACACGCTGGAATATCTCCTGATGGAACATCTCCCGGGGACACAACTCGACCGCAGGCCGGTCCGGCAGAAATTCCCGGAATATTCCGTCCAGCGCAGGTTGAGTGGCGGTACACAGCACAGCGGAAGCGCCATAACCCTTGACCAGCTGGGCAATGGCATAGACGCAGGGACGGAGATAAGGGACGGGCAGCATCTGTGCCTCGTCAAAAATAATAACGCTTTGGGCCAGATTGTGCAGCTTGCGGCACTGGGAGGAGCGGTTGGCAAAGAGGGATTCAAAAAACTGTACCGCCGTAGTCACTACCACTGGCATGTCCCAGTTTTCGGTTGCCCTGGCCAGTCTAGCATTTTCCGGCCTGGCTTCGTCCTCAATATCGTACAAAACACCGGAATGATGCTCCAGCACATTCGCATCCCCCAGGATATCCCGAAAAACCTGGGCGTTCTGCTCAATGATGGAGGTATAGGGAATCACATAAATCAACCGGCGCAGTCCATGCGTGCGGGCGTGACGCAGCGCAAAGGCCAGCGACGCCACCGTCTTGCCTCCGCCTGTAGGGATGGTCAGGGTAAACAGTCCCGGACCTTGTACCTCCCCCTGTTCCATGCAACGCTCTAAAATCCCACACCGTTCCCGGTTCAGTTCGCTCTGAGGCGGGAACCAGCCGGAGACATAGGACCGGAGTTTGTCCTCCAGCATCTCCATCGGGGCTCCCCCACCCCGCTCCTTCTCTCCGCCCGCCATAAAGGTCTCTGTATCCAGAAAGTCCCCATCCACCAGACAGGAATAGAGCATCCTGGTAAAAAACATCTCCTCCATCGGGCCGGAGAACCTCCGTTTGGGGAGGGCGGGCAGCTTGGATTCCTTCTCCCAGGCCCCGTAGGGCTCCAGTTTTCCCAGGGCGGCCCTTCTCATGCGTCCCCAGAAGGTCCCCTCCTCCCAGTGGTCCCCCTGTCCACCTCCATCGGGCAGACCGCCGTGGTGTCCCGCCACAGCGAAAGCGGAGCAGATTTGTTCCCGCTTGCAGCATTCCGCCGCGCCGGCAGTGGCGTGATCCACATGCTCTGTGCTCCCCTGAAGCCGGCGCTGGAAGGCAGCAGAATATTTCCCCAGGTCGTGGGCCAGACCGGCAAGCCGTCCCTGGTCCTCCGCTCTAAAGGCGGCAGCAAATCCAGCACACAGCTCCGCCGTTCCATCCAGGTGCTCCAACACGGTCTGCCTGCGGCCATCCTGGGAAATATGGGCAAGATATACCATTTTGTCCCACTCCTTTTCCGCAATTTCTGTATCATTTTACCATTCTTGGAAGCAAAAGTAAAGCATTCATTTGCGGCTGTCAGCAGCCTCGCTCCCCCCATTCTACCCTGTCGGTACTGGCGAGTGCCTGCGCCTGTGCAAGGAGCAGATGGACGCCCGGAACGTCTATCTCACCAACCCGGCCTTTGGCAGGATACAGCCTCGGGGATAGCCTCAGAGGGGGCTTCCGGCCGCACACCTAGCGCTCTGTTTCCTTAAAAAAGCCAGGGTCCCGGCACCATCATCACCGGCACGGGCTCCAACCAGACCTGAGTCATCAACGAAAAAATGGACCGCCTGACAGGCAATGTCATTAAATTAAGGTTTCCCTGCGCTCAAAAAAGCGTCCACCCCCTTTTGCTTTTTCAAAAGGGGGTGGACGCTTTTTCATAATCTATATGTCGTTAGGGCAGCGAACGCCGCCCGGATTTACTTCCACATGGCGCGGTGCAGGAATGTGACAATCTGGCCGCGGGTGCAGGTGGAAGAAGGACTGAATGTTGTCTTGCTGGTGCCAGCAGTAACTCCCTTTTCCACCGCCCACGCTACCGCTTGCGCGTAGTCCGCATTGGCAGGAACATCGGTAAAGCTGGCCTTGCTGGAAGTCGCGGGACTTCCAGCCGCTTTCCAGAGGTATTCCACGGTCATGGCGCGGGTACAATCGGTTGTTGCGCCGAAGGTGGAACCGGACACCAAGCCCTTTTCAGCGGCCCACAGAGCCGCTTTATAGAAGTAATCGGCGGGTTTAATATCCGTGAAGGGATTAGCCGCTGTCGGTTCTGGAGAGCCGTCAGCACGCCACAGGAAGGTTAGAATCTGCGCTTTATTGCAAGTCGCGCCAGGGGAGAACGTGGTCGCACTCGTTCCGCTGGTAATGTTCTTCTCCATCGCCCATTGTACCGCTTCTGCGAAGTAGTCGCTGTCACGGATATCTTTGAACAGGGCAAATGCAGGCGTTGTTCCTGTAGAAGGTGTTGCAGGCGTAGTTGTAGGGGAACTAACTATAGACTCGTCCAGCACGACTTTAACATCGGGAACCTGGGTCAGCTTTCCATTCGGTTGGAGATAGTTGTTCCAATAACTCCCGTCGGTTTTTACGGCACAAAGGGGGCCGATCTCGGCATACACTACATCGTCCATGATTTTCGTCGGTGTCCATACGATTTTATATGGATTGATCATGCCGGTGCTCTTTAAATCTACTTTTGTTGTTCCCAGCTGGTATCCATAATTATCGCCCCAGACCCAAAGGGAGTTATCCAGCTTCACTGCGGCAACATCTCTATCTCCAACGCTGACCTGTCTCACTCCATCCATAACTTTTACCGGTGTATCGGATGGTTCTGTCGAACCGATTCCCAACTGGCCCTTTTCATTTTTCCCCCACGCCCAAAGTGAGTGGTCACTTTTTACCGCAAACACAAAATTATAACCGATTGCTGTATCAATCACGTCGGACATCACTTGTTCTGGTGCATCTGTTTGTTCTTTTATCCACAGAGTATGGTCGGCTGTTACATAGGCCAAACGTCCGGTATCTACACTGGCGGCAATTACATTATCCGTAAGCTTCTGCGGCTTGTAGCTGTCGTTTCCAATCAGATACCAGCCCCAAATCCATAGAGAACCGTCTCTTTTAATGACGGCGGAAGTATCTGAATCATGGCAGACAGCGGCTACATCATCCATCAGCTTGTATGGAACAGTTTGAATTTTATCAAATAACGAATGTTCAATATGGCGGTATTCATTTCCACCCTCAAAACCCAAAACATTATTTGTATTATCGCCCCATACCCACAGGGAACCATCCTTTTTGATTGCATAGGTAGCATGAAAACCTGCGGATACAGAATAGACATCATCAAGGACTTTAGAGGGTGTCATATCCGGAGGGGATGTCCTATTGAGGGTGCGGCTACCGTTTCCCAGTTCACCGCAACAATTAGTACCGAACGTCCACAAGGAATGACTAGTATCGATGTACGCATGGGCAGTACCTGCGCTGATTAGGTCAGGCCATCCCACAAGCGTGTTATCTTCCGCAGACACCGGAAGCGTCAGCCCCAAACACAACGCAAGGGCCAACGCAAGGGAAAACAATTTCTTCTTCATTTACCTTCTTCCTCTCAAATTTATTTCCAACGAAGCCCCGAAGGGCGGGCGGGGGATTGCCCCCGCCCGGGGCTTTCGTTGGAAACACAAAAGACGGGACCGAGTTTTTAACCTCAGCCCCGCCCTGATATCATCACGCAACGCACACTATTTCCCGAATCCAGCCTTGAAAATCCGCGCCGGAATGGGTATAATAGTCCCGTGGTGTAGTTCAAGACTACTGTGCTGAGTGGTTAGGTCACTCGTACAGGGCCGCAAGGTGGTGCAAACACCTTGCGGCCTGCCGCTTTTGTGTCTCCACGGCTATTTTACCCTATCGCGACAAAAATTGCAAGGCCATTTCGGGAAAGTTTGTGCAAACAGGCTTTCCCGATTTTTTATAGACATTTCCCGGACTTGTTGCGATTCCTGCCATTCTTGCCTTTTAAATGTATTTCGCCCATTTTTTGAGGGCGTACCTATGAGAAGTTGAGATTTTGATTCTCCCTTAATTTAACGGGTGATTTTTTGCAAATGCTGGGAAAAAGCGCCCCGCTGGATAAAGTACCTCGCGCCCATTTTTCATACATTGACTGGACAAGTTGAAGTTTGGAAAGACTGATTTTATGGTTAAAAATGATAAAATGCCCCATTTTCTATCGGATTTTCAAGGCTTGTTGAAATTTCCTGATAACATCCGCTATTCGGCGCGGATTTTTCCGCCGTTAAGTTATCGCGGCGCATTTTTTTGAAAAATCCCGCGATTTCAGCCCGAAAACCGGGCTTTTTCAAAAAAACACGGGAATGGGGGGCGGAGGAACAACCCCCGCCCCCCGTTTTTTCGGGCTGTGATTTCTTTAGGCCGCAATACGGTATGTGAACCAGCCAAACCCCTTGGCGCGGAGGTTGCGTCCGTCCTGCCGCCCCGGTCGAATCGGGACGGTGTGGCGGCTGATTTTCTGCATAACTTCGTTCCCGGTCATGTCCGGGTCATTGAGAAATTCCTTGCAAAGGGTAACGGCCATTTTGAAGTTTACGGCATAGGCGTGCAGTCCATCGGTCGGCTGCTGAACAACAACTTCCTGTACAATCCGGCTGGTGAAGTTGAAGGCCGTCAGCGCCGCATATATCTCCTGCTCCACAAAATCGTCCCGTTTCCCGTGGAGGTTTATCAGTCCCGCGCTGTACTTCAAGTCCCGGAAACTGGTTTCGATTCCCCAACGCCGGTGGTAAATCTCCTTCAGATCGTCAACGGTGAATGAGCGGGGGAGCGAGGTTGCCAGCGTTTCAAAGTTTCCGTTGTCCAGCTGAAAGCGGACAATACGAAGCCGCATGGTGTAGGGACTGGGAAAGTCCCACCGGGCGCGCCGGGTGGTGGAGCCGGGCTTGCTCTTTTTCGGCTGGGGGAGGTAGATGTGCCGGTTGCGCTTGTCCTCGTTGGTCTGGGTGGTGGATATCGTAAACGCAATGTCGCAGTCCAGCTCCAGCATGGGCAGACGGGCGATTTCCCTCATGGCCGAATGGTTATGCTTTACCCGAAGCACAAAGCTGACGTTCGAAGTATCCATCAGGTGCGCCATGACGTTATAACTCTCGTAGCCCCGGTCGAGCACAATGATTGTCTTGCGGTTGAAGTCGTTGCGCTTGAGCATTTCCACCAGCGCACCCGGTTCATCCTTCTGAGGTGTCGGTTGAATCACCGCGTCAAAATAAGTGCGGTCATAGATGTCAAAAAGAGGGCTTAAATGCAGTTGATTGTACCCTTTCGGTACGCTGTTGTTACAGACAAAGCTGGGTGCGCTGGGGTCGCGGGCCATATTGATTGCGGTGCCGTCACAGGCCAGAACGCGGCAGTCCTTGTAGCCACGCTCCGGGTGGCCGTATGCGCTGGAGGATGTGAAGTCCAGAAATACCTTGCGGAACACATCGGGCGAGATTTGACGGCGGCGCTGGGACACGGCGGCGGGGGTAGCGTCAATTCCGGCGCGGTGCAACTCCTTTGCCAGTGAGCCGCCCTCGGCGGCAATCAGGAACCTGACAAGCTTCGCGGGTGGCAGCTTCTGACTGCGGGCTGTGTGGGTCATGTCCCTGCTACGAGCAATAGCGCGCTCCAGGCTGCGCTTGAACATATCAGCGAGGGATAATGCGTTGTTCGTATCTGTTTGCTCAACTATAGCTGTTTGAGCACCCTGATTGTGACGATCTTCAAGCCTTTCCATGGTTTTTCTCCTTTTGATAGTTATAAAACTATCGCCAGAAAAGCAAGAAAGACGCGCCCTCTCGTCTGTGAGGGCGTCGCCTTTCCTATTCGTCACTTATTAATTAAAATTGGAATGGTTTTCTTGTTTCCCTTGGTGTGTGCATAGCACCACGAATTTGTCTGGGCGATAATTACATTTTTATTCTAATGATGTGATACTGCGGCTGTCAAGCGGTCTGCCGTATAATTCTCAATTTGTTTACAATCAGCTAAACGGCGCGGCCAGATTTGTCGAATAGCGTTAAGGGCCAGATATGGCGTATCTGGCCCTTAACGCCCCTAATTTAATGACATTGGCCTGACAGGCGGTCCATTTTTCATTCATCCGTAGAAGTTGTGATCTCCGAATGTGGCGATGAGCTGCTTGTTCCGCGCAGCCCAGCTGTTGTTGGTGCAATCGAAAAACAGCGCGCCGCGGGTCTCCTTCACGACTCCGCCGTCCAGCACCAACTTGGCGGACAAGTTCTTTTTCCCCGTGGTTGCACTTCTTGGAGTGTCTCAGGTAGTCAGGTGTCTCTTCAGCTTTCAAGGGAAGCAAAATATCCCCTCAAATCAGAAATCAGCTGGCGCGTTCTGACTTCTTTTCCAACGGTGTTCAGATGAAGTGCAGAGTTGAAAAAATATCTCTCCGGATAAAAGTAGTCTTTAAAATCTGAAATAACCGGTGCATCCAATTTAAGGCTCAACTCTTCCTGAAAGGTATCGTAGTCCTCCTTAGGTGGCGTATAAGCGCAGTCCGCAATTGGATATCCCGCTACCAGCATTGTCGCTCCGCGGTCATTGAGGTATTGATTGAGTTTGTTTAATCTTTCAACTGTCCAATCCGCAATTGGTGCGATTGCCACACTTCCCTCCGGTATAGTATACATCACATCTGAATCATCCCAAACAATATCTCCATATTCGTTAAATGCATCCCGCCGGTATGCGCCATCGGCAACGGGGATCTGATTTCCGGCATTATTCATCCAAAGATTGATGCATGCCTTAAAGTAAGCGGGATAAGCCCGAATCATAGGGATAACGTCTTCCCACCGTAACAGCCGCCAAAGCTCAAAATGATCCTCAATCGTAATCCATGCCAAATCTGCCCCGATTTCACCGTCTATGTAGCTTGAATTACATATAATATAGATATCTCCCTCTTGAACATTCAGCCTTGCCATTTGCTCATTAAATGGATTTTGAACACCGCCATGAAACCCCATATTCACAACAGGCATGTCAAATGCGGCTTCAATCTCCTCTGACTTGATACCAAACGCAAGATTAGAATCTCCGATTAGAACAATCTTCGGTCCTTCAATACTCTTTAGACGGTTGACCTTGTCGATTATTGACGCACAGTACCCTTGCGAATACTGAGGCGATATATAGAGCATAAACCCCAGCAAGATTCCCAGCAGAACAGCAAGTTTTCCTATAAATACAATTATTTTCCTAGAATTGGAAGTAAATAAATTGTGTCTGTGCATTTTTCACTCCATACATTCCGAAAAAGAGAATCAGGAACAGCAACATCAGATATACAAACCATCTATATACAATCTGCTGATCCAGAATGCTCTTCTTCCAATCAATATGTTTGTACCGGCAAAAATCAACGGCAAAAACGAGCAACAAGCTAAAAAGAAGGGCAAGAAGCTTTGAATAACCCCCAAACATTGCTAGAAAGCCGTCTGTAAATATATACTGCAAGTGAAAGTCTTGTAGGATATGCTTTTGTATCTGTAAGGCTTGTCGAAGGCCCCGTGCCCTGAAATACAGCCACGCATAATCCGCTAACAAAAATGTCCCAATGCGGGAGATGATCTTCCACCCCCAGGCCGTCTTATCAATGTGAAGTTGGCCGCTTATCTTTTCCCGCAGTTTTTTGGTCGCGTCATAAATAACAAGGTATACTCCATTCAAACCGCCCCAGACTACAAAATTCCAGGAGGCCCCATGCCAGAGGCCAGAACAAAGAAATACAATCATAGTGTTGATATATTTCCTACATGCACCTTTCCGGTTTCCGCCCAGCGGGATATATAAATAGTCCGTAAACCACGTTGTCAAAGAAATATGCCAGTTTCTCCAAAACTCCTTGATATTCCCAGAGAGATAGGGCGCAGAGAAATTCTCCTGTAAATGAAATCCCAGTATCTCCGCGCTCCCAATCGCAATTTGGGTATATCCGTGAAAATCACAATATATCTGAAACGCGAAAAGAACGATGCACATCGCAACTGTCATTCCGGGATAACTCGCATAATCCAGTAAAATCGGATCAATTATCACCGCAATGTTATCTGCTATGACCATTTTTAAAACCAGTCCATAGGCCATTGTCAAAAGACCTGTCCTGGCATTTTCCACCCGAAACGCTGTTGGTACATGAATTTGACGTAAGAGGTTTCGCGAACGCTCTATCGGGCCCGCCACTAACTGTGGAAAAAATGAAACAAACAGAGCATATTTCAAAAAGTTCTTTTCCGCAGGTAAATCTCCCCGGTAAACATCTACTGTATAGCCAAGCGCCTGAAATGTGTAAAAGGATATGCCAACAGGCAGAAGCACCTCAAAGACAGGCTGCTGCAAATGTATACCCACTCTACCGGCTATTATCGCTAAATTTGTAAATGCAAAATTAAAATATTTAAAAAAGAAAAGTATAGACAAGTTGACAACGAAGCTGCCCGCCACACACACTTTCTTCCACTTTTTCCTATTTGCGTCAAATTGCTTACATTGATCGAAAAAGTTGAGCAACAAGCCACATAAATATGTTACAACTGTAGACAGCAGCAATAATAACGCATACTTTGCATTCCAGCACATATAAAAGTAGTAACTGGAAATTAACAGCCAAATATATCGATGCTTTTCGGGCCAAACAAAATAGAGCAGAATGACGACTGGGAAAAAAAATAGAAAGTTTAAAGAGTTAAACAGCATAGCATCACCGACTTTTTCTTGTCATTTAGAATTTTCAAAGACGGCTGATGAATCCTACCATTTTCTGGTATTGAGGAACCTTACGTTAGTATTTCCTTCGGAAATACTAACGTAAGGGGGCCCCCTTACGAAAATTCGCTTTATTCATTTATTAGACCATATTTTAAAATATAGGTGTTTTGCCGCATTGCGTTATATTTATCTCTGTATTTGTATTATATCACTGTATTTTCTCTCAGTCAATGCTACTTAGGAAAGCTTTACCACAATCATTGTAGGAGTACAATACATGTTGGACAGTAGGGGAAGAAAAAAGTAGAAGGATGAGGCCAAATCGGTTAAAGTTGAGTTACCACACTTAACAAAACCGAGAGGAGGCCACATCCTTCATGAGAAAGAGTATAACACAGGACATGGCATACAAGCAATCCCTAATGAAATATGCGGAAAAATACGGCGTCAGCCGGGCCAGCCGGAAGTACAACAGGAGCCGGTCCTATATCTATTTCTGGCGGGCTCGCTGGGATGGGCGTGTTGAATCCCTGGCCTGCCAGTCCCGGCGGCCTCACAGCCATCCAAACCAGCATACCGAAGCGGAACTGAAGCTCATCCGGGATATGCGCCGCCGCGATCCACAGCTTGGCCTGGTGGAGTTGTGGCACCGCCTGAAGCAGCGCGGCTACACCCGCCGACCCGAGAGCTTGTTCCGGGTCATGCGTAAGCTGGGGATGTTCCCACAGGAGAAGAAGAATAAGGCTTATACGCCAAAACCTTACCAGCAGATGACGTATCCGGGAGAAAGGATCCAGGTGGATGTGAAAGTAGTTCCCCGCCGCTGCATTGCTGACCCGGAGCTGCGCCTGTTCCAGTATACCGCCATTGACGAGTTCTCCAGGCTTCGTTTCCTGACCGCCTATCCGGAGCAGTCTACCTATTCCTCCGCCGACTTTTTGAAACGCCTGGTCAAGTGGTATGCCCGCAGGGGCATTCGCGTGGAATGTATCCAGACCGACAACGGTTTTGAATTTACAAACCGTTTTTCCAACAGCAAACGGGATATCCAGACCCTTTTTGAGAAAACCGCCGCTAATCTTGGCATCTGCCACAAGCTCATCCGCCCCTACACCCCAAGGCACAATGGCAAAGTGGAGCGCAGCCACCGGGAAGACCAGAAACGCTTTTACTCTGTCCACTCTTTCTTCTCTTTAGCTGACTTCCAGCAGCAGCTTGCTGTCCATAACCGCCGCTCCAACAACTTTCCGATGCATCCACTCTCCTGGCTTTCTCCTCTCGACTTCCTTGTCCAATTTGTTTGACAAACTTACAACTTAGGAAAGCTTTACCACAATCATATCATCTATCCATTGAATAGAGTCTACAATTGGAAAGGATGGCATCCTTTCAATTTCCTCCGAAGATTCATCTGCATACATAAGGTTCATTGGATAATTCAAATAGTGCTGAATATAGTACGCCGTATTATAGCTTGCGGCATAATCATTTATTATTGTCCCCTCTTCTTGAAAGGTAAAAAAACGGAAACAATCTTGCTGCTGACCAAGAAATTCATTTTTGACCAGCGAGCCAGCGATGGCAACCGGTGTTTCACCTGGAATATATCCGTCCATTTGCTCTATCCGTTCAATAACGCGGGTAATTACAGAAATAGTAGAACCTTTTTCAAGTTCCTTTTTCATATAAATGTCGTTTGAAAAAATGATATTCTGCCACACAAGTGAAGCTGCCAGAAAAACAGCTGCCATGTAAAAACGCTGGGATTTTAAAGCTGTGAATTGCCGTCCCGACACACACAGCAGGAGAAACACTCCGACCAACCCCTTGTTAAAAGAGACCAAGGACAGCGTTTCCATTGGAAAAAGAAAATAGTAGACATTAAAGACAAACGGAAGAAGAAAGACAGCAGCAGCCAACATAACCTTGTTTTGCCATGCGAGGTGACCTTCCAGTAACCAGGCAACCAGCCAAACCAGCAGAGCCACCAGAAGCAGCAAGCCGATGGCAGGAGAAAATTTCCCCAACAGTCCATTATCTCGTACAAGAAGTTGAAAAAAACCTTTGTAGGTTTCCACAATCCGCTGCAAAATCTCTTCAAATCCTGCAGAAAGAATTGTGTCTTCAACACGGATTTTCTCCTGATCGGTAAGACAGCACATTACTGACCACGTAACAGAATATATAACAAAGCTTACCATCAAAAAGAATAAATACCGCAAGCCTCGGAGGATAATGCGAATCGGTTTTTCATTAGCAACCACGGACCGGATTAGGAAGAAAAAGCAAAGCGCCACGGCTACCGTGAAATACGCTTGATAAACGTACAGCGAGGCCACAAGGCATGCGGTTCCGAAAAGCCATCCATAGCGGCAACAGCAGAAAAACCAGACCGCCGCAGTTGCTAGAAGCAAGGCCAGTGCATATTCGTCCATACAATAGACATACACCGCCCCCGTCATAGAAAAGGAGGCATTTGTACACATCAGAGCGCAAGTCAAAACAACAGCGGGGGTCTTTTTCAGCTCCAACAACCGGACAGCCAGAACAGACGCAAGGGTCATCCAGAGGATAAAAAGTACACCAAACAGCCATGGAGCCGTAATGGGACCTTTGAGAAGTTCATAAAGTGGAATCAGTATCCGTCCCAACTTGATATAGAAATAAAAATATTCAAGAGAGAAATTATTGAAAGTAACCAAAGAGACTGAATCATGGGACAAAAACTCGTTTGTAAACAGAAATCCATGGGCAATCAGACAAAAACACAGCGTTGCAAAGAAACAGACAAAAAGCAGCCGACATGTATTTTGACGGTCTAGATTCCACCATTGCACACATTCCGTCTTTATGTCCCGGAGCCAGGCTGGCGGCACAAAAAAGAGGCCAATTGCCAAAATGATCAGGTAGACTGTTGCGCTCCTGCCCCCCCGTTCTACCAGGAATAGTCCGATGACTATGATGGTAAACAGGGAAATAAGAAAAAGCTGAACCCTTAGGGCCCGTCTGCATTCAGAAGAAAACATAGCGATAATCTTTCTCCTTACACCCAACACTACTTTCTGCACTCATAATAACGATAAAAGAAAACTAGCTCAGCTTTAAATCAAATTTTGCCATAAGCCTGATCACTTTCATATGAATGGCATTCAAGAAGCATGGAAGTACCAGCTCTTTGCTGTGCAACAAACGGCAGCAACATATAGCCTCATTCCTTTACAGATTAAGATGGACTTACAGCGTCATCTGCAGATGACGCTGTAAAGGGGCATGCCCCTTTACAGCCGGTCAGTATCACATAATATAATTCAATTTCGCTGTCCCCAGTAAAACTGATGGTCAGCTTATCCTATCAGCCATATCTCTGTACGCTCCGGAAAAAATAGTTTCTAGCCAGTCCTCATGATTCAAGTACCACTGGATAGTCTGCTTCAGGCCGGATTCAAAACGGGTCTCAGGTTCCCATCCTAACTCCCTGTGAATCTTAGTGGGGTCGATCGCATAACGCAGATCATGTCCCTTTCGATCTTCCACATAGGTAATCAAACTTTCCGGCTTTCCCATCTCACGGCAGATTTCCTTTACAATGTCAATGTTGCGCATTTCATTGTGCCCGCCGATATTGTAGACTTCCCCTTCTCTGCCCTTACGCACAATTAAATCTATTGCCTTACAGTGATCCTCCACATACAACCAGTCCCGAACATTCAAACCCGCTCCATATACCGGGAGAGGCTTATCATTCAGGCCGTTGGAAATCATCAGAGGGATCAGTTTCTCAGGGAACTGATAGGGGCCATAGTTATTGGAACAGCGGGAGATTGTCACAGGGAAACCGTATGTACGATAATAAGCCATGGCAAGAAGGTCTGCTCCAGCCTTGGAGCTGGAATAGGGGCTGCTGGTCTGTAGCGGGGTCTCCTCTGTAAACAAAAGATCCGGGCGCGTCAGCGGCAGATCACCGTACACTTCGTCTGTGGAAACCTGGTGGAAACGCCGGACACCGTATTTCCTGCTTACACCCATCATAACCGAAGTTCCAATAATATTTGTCTGCAAAAAAACTTCCGGATTTTCAATGCTGCGGTCAACATGGCTTTCCGCCGCAAAATTTATCACAACCTCCGGGTGTTCCTCCTGAAAAACCGCATCTACCGCCGCACGATCACAAATATCACAGCGAACAAACCTGAAATCAGGCCTGTCCATAATCGGAGAAAGCGTGGCAAGATTTCCCGCATACGTCAATTTATCCAAGCATATGACCCTATCACCTGGATGCGCCTGGAGATGGTAAAAAATAAAGTTTGAACCGATGAATCCCGCTCCGCCTGTTACTAAAATTGTCATTTTCTTTTCTCCTTCATCCGTCCTGATTCACTGAATCTGTGTACTTAAAGGTCACCTTTATCTCTGTCAGCGTCGGATACGCCAGATCCTTCTTGCTGAGGATAAGCTCACCCACATCCGGCCACTGCACAGCTATATCTGGATCATTCCAGATGATACCGCCTTCATCCTCCGGGTGATAGAATTCATCGCATTTATAACAGAACTCCGCATGGTCGCTTAAAACCAAATATCCATGCGCAAACCCTCTTGGAATTAATAGCTGCTTTCGGTTTTCTTCTGAAAGTATCTCGCCCACCCACTTCCCGTAGGTTTTGCTTCCATGTCGTAGGTCCACGGCCACGTCAAACACCTCGCCCCGCAGAACCCGCACCAACTTTGCCTGAGGATGGTTTTTTTGAAAGTGCAAGCCGCGCAGTACGCCCTTCTGCGAACCGGATTGATTGTCCTGAACAAATTGATATGCCAGCCCCGCAACGTGGAATGCCTCCGCCTGATAGGTCTCTGAAAAATATCCCCGCTGATCTTTAAAGATATCCGGCTCTATGACATATACACCCTCAATAGTGGTCTCAAAAAATGTAAAATTTTTCACTTTCATCTCAATATCGAATCTTCCCTTCTGCCACATTTAAGAGGTGCTTCCCATAAGGTGATTTTCCGTAACGCTGCGCAGACTTCATCAATGTCGCTCTGTCAATCCAACCCTGGGTATAAGCAATTTCCTCCAGCGCTGCTATCTGGCTGGATTGACGCACTTCAATCGTCCGGACAAAATCCGCCGCATCAACCAGCGAATCTGTTGTTCCGGTGTCCAGCCATGCGTAACCTCGCCCCAAAAGTTGTACATCCAGGCGGTCCTGACTCAAATACAACTCATTCAAAGCTGTAATTTCCAATTCCCCCCGCGCCGAGGGGCGAACCTCATGGGCAAGGGCGCTCACACCCTTCGGGTAAAAATAGAGACCAGTAATGCAGTAATTGGACTTTGGATGTTTAGGCTTTTCTTCTACGGACAAAACCTTGCCAGCCTGGTCAAATTCTACAATACCAAATCGTTCTGGATCATTTACATAGTACCCAAAAATGGTAGCCCGGCCATTTTCCGCGTTGGCTTTGGCTGTATTCAAAATGTGGCGGAGACCGTTTCCGTAGAAAATATTATCCCCCAGAACCATAGCGCTGGAATCTTCTCCGATGAATGATTCACCTAGAAGAAACGCCTGCGCAAGACCATCCGGCGATGGCTGGACCTTGTAAGACAGATGGAGGCCAAATTCCTCGCCGTCCCTCAGCAGCCTCTGGAAGTTCGGTAGGTCTGTCGGCGTAGAAATAATTAGAATATCACGAATTCCTGCTAACATGAGCGTTGACAGCGGATAATAAATCATCGGTTTGTCGTAGACTGGCAGAAGCTGCTTGGATGTGACCATCGTAAGCGGATACAGCCGTGTACCAGCACCCCCGGCCAATATAATACCTTTCATACGCCCCTCCATTCAAAAAATATACGTGTATTGCACCCTTGACTGTCTTTCCCCACAATTCACCAAAGGTCCTCGTATGGATAACTACGGCTGCAATGATTGCCAGATTGAAAATCAGGCACTACTCCCGAAGATCCCGGATTTTCCTAGCAGGAGTTCCAACATAGACAGAGTAGGACTCAACATCCTGCATAACCACGCTGCCCGCGCCAATAACAGAGCACCGCCCAATTCGGATTCCGGGAAACACTGTTACATTTGCCCCAATCCAAACCTCATCTTCAACGATAATGTCCTTACAATATATCCGTTTTTCACGAAGATAAGGAATCTCCTTGATCTCTACACCATTATTTGGACCTGTTCCACCCAAAAAAGTTACATATGGAGCGATGGAAACATTCTTCCCAATATGGACACAGATCTCATGGTTATTGTCGGAAACCACCGTTAATCCTAAGTTCGCGAATGTTCCCTCTCCCATTTCCACACCTACGAATCGGGCGTATTTTTTCCGAATACGGGCGTCTGTGTAATACATGGCGATCAGCTTTCCCAGCCGTCTGGGCATAATGTCCGCATGACCATCTAAAAAGCGATAGATGCCCTCATCAATCATTTCCAATGTCTTTTTTTCCATAACTCACCCTAACTTACTTCGGATGATCCTTGAAAGCTCATCCATATCTTGTTCCGTATATCTCTGGTCAATTGGCAGCGGATATAAATTCTCCGATACATATTTCTCCCATTCATTCGCCTTGGGATGGTCAATCACAATCTTCCACCACTGGGGAATATAAATCTTAATGTCCACAAGACACTTTCGCAAGCCTGCGTCTTTCAGGAGAAGCGGATATATCATGGGCGAACCGGCTTTCATATCTGTCTTTAATTCATTGATATCATCAAACCGCTCGCACAGTACTCGGTAATTCCTTGACCGCCGTTCTCGTATTCCCTCATAGTCAATGTTTCCAAGCAGCGCTGCCGTGACCCTTGACATGGCTTTTACCCCTGACAGCGCAAGTTCATTCTCAGCGCCCAAATGATCGCTGTAGCCAGCATTGGTTCCCTTTTCCAATGCTTCCATTATGAATCCCATCCGCTGTGCGGACGAGTCAAGTTCGTAACTCCCACCGCAATTCACTTCCGAGCCAATAAGATAAGCCCCATCTGAAGCTCCAAAAAATTTTCTTGGGGAGTATACATTGAATACTCCCTGTCTGATGATAGGATTGGCAAAAAAGCATTGTGTATTGTCAAATATCACATTGCCGAACCTCCAAATTTGCCGTTCGAAGTAATCCTCACGTTTCTGCCCGTAATAATTTGATGCAAGAATGCACTCACTTTCTCCTATTTCTCTTATTTCTGGCTCGAAATCCTCTCCGATATTATAAAATCCGTATTCGATATGTCCATCCGCCTTAATTGCTTCCATAACGGACGCACACATATAAACGGGAATCCACAGCTTGCTGAACCCACCGATTTTACACGCTTCGACAATCGCGTATCGTGCGGCATTCAGCTTCAAGACATTTTTCTCAGCTACAAAATCAAAATACTCCACACCTCTACTGTCGATCGGCAAATACCCGCCCCATTCTTTCACCTTTTTGCCTCCATTGCTCAATTATCTGACTGGCGCAGCTCTTTCACCATGGTATATTTCAGGCTTCGTCTGCAGCCAATGCTCTCCTTGAAATCACAAAGCCCATAGTTGGGAATGCTGTTCTCTGTAGAGGGACCAATGTCCAAATATTTTAACCCTTTTTCCCCATAGTAGTGAATCAATTGGTAGGACAGAAAATTGATCGGCTTATACTCTCTATACTGGAGCCGGTCACCCCAGTAAATTACCTGTGCAACGTCCTCGTTAATGCGGTACACCAGGGCTGCCGCAATCCGTTCGCGGTCTCTCTCCACCAGAAAGAATTCATGGGGGATAATCTGAACTGTGTCGCAGACCTGCTGATACGTCATGCGGAGCGGATACCCCTTGTCGGCTCGGTTTTCCGCAATAATCTGATATGCCGTCTCTCTATCAGAGTCAGTCTCGCATACACACAGTTTCAAATCGGAGTTTAGGGCAATTCTGAGATTCTTCCTCGCATTATGGTGAATGAGCTTTTCATAGCTGCTGCAATTGACCTCCCGCAAATCAAAGGCGTAGTTGATATCAATATTGGCAAATTTATAATCTCTGCGGTAAAGCGCATTGACCCATCCTGTAACTTCATCTTCATGATAAAAGGCCGGCGGAAGAACCCAACGGATGCTGTTCCATCCGTTCGTCACCGCATATTCCTCCAACGCCTCAAGCGTTTCATCATAGGCCGACACGCCTAGGTCTTTTTTCAGAGGAACTGGGCACCCAAAGGGAGCTGAAAACGGGCAGCACGCCTGACCATCCCGCATACCAAAACAAACAGTAAATCTCTCTGAACCATCTTTTTTGAAAAGAAGATATTCAAGTGAATCCACTTTGCTCTGGTTCAGTTTCATAAATTCCGCCCTACAAAAAGCAAATGTGTGTCCTGTCCTTTTCAAATAGTCTTCATAAGTGATTAACTCGGCAACCATAATTCATCTGCCCGCCATTCTTCATATTTGCATTATCCGCATATCACATTTATTTCCGTCAAAATTCATTTATTGCATCGATAACATACTGAATCTGTTCCTCAGTCATGCCGTAATACATGGGAATACTCAACTCGGTTGCGCTGATTTCCTCCGCAACAGGAAGGTCGCCGCTCTTCAGCCCCAACCCTTCATAGCATTTCTGCAAATGCATAGGAATTGGGTAGTGCTGATTGATGCCGATGCCCTTTTCTTTCAAATGCGCGGCCAAGCGGTCCCGCTCACCACACCGGACAGCAAAAATATGCCAAACAGGAACCGTACCCGGAAGCACACGAGGAAGTACCACTGCAGGATTTGTTATCTCTGTAAGATACCGATCCGCAATTTTCCGCCGGCCCGCATTCATCCGGTCAACGTGCGGAAGTTTCGCTGCAAGAAATGCCGCTTGAAGCTCATCCAAACGGGAATTTTTCCCAATATATATATGGTGGTACTTATAATCAGACCCGTAGTTTCCCAAGGCCCGCACTTTTTCGGCTAACTGCGGATTGTCCGTTACCACCGCGCCAGCGTCGCCCAGAGCTCCGAGATTTTTGCCAGGATAGAAGCTGAAACCTGCGATATCGCTAAAGCTGCCTACTCGTTTCCCGTGGTAAAGCGCTCCATGAGCCTGTGCGCAGTCCTCTATTACATAGAGGTTATGCTCTTTCGCAAAACGCAGGATTGGGTCCATATCATTGACCAGTCCGTAGAGATGAACCGGCATAATTGCGCGCGTCCGCGGGGTCAATTTATCTTGAAGCCTTGTCGGCTCCAAAGCGTAGGTGTGGATATCCGGTTCCACAAAAACAGGAGTTGCCCCCACCTCAGTTACAGCCAAGGCCGTGGCAATATATGTGTTAGAGGGGATCAGCACCTCATCTCCAGGGCCTATTCCCAATGCTGTCAGGCTGATGGCCAAAGCATCCAGGCCATTTCCAACGCCCACACAGTTGCTAACTCCACAGTATTCCGCAAAGGCTTGCTCAAAGTCTCTGTCTTCCTGACCATCAATATATTGACTGTTATGTAATACCCTCTCAAAGGCATCGTGCAACTCCTGATTCAATTCTTTTTCCATGGGGAGAAAACTAACAAATGGAACTTTCATTTTTTTCATACCCTTCTTAAAATACTGTCTGTACATCCAAAACTTGAAACTGTCTGCGGCTGCCCCTCGCCTAAAAAAGACTCCGGGTCAAACTTTTCCGCAGCTTATATTCTGTCCAGAGGCCAAATTTATATTCTCATTGCCGCAGCAAGCGCATATTTTGAATCTCTAGTCAGAGACAAATGGAACAAATTTCATCAAGTACCGCATCCACTCACTTCATGCCTCTTTTTCATTTTTCCGCACAAAATCCAAAAAATCATCGTAATTGCGGATATAATCGGACTCGTTGTACAGTTCTGAAGCGAGCACCAGTAAAACCGCGTCAGGGGAAAAATCGAACATCTCCCGCCAGACGGCATTGGAAACATATAGCCCCTCATACGGCTTGTCCAGCAGTACCTCCTCTTTGCTTTTGCCATCGTCCAGACGGACTTTGCAAGTTCCGTGAATACAAATTAAAATCTGCTGTAAATTTTTATGAGCATGATGCCCTCTGACTACTCCCTCGCCCGTATTATACAGATAATAGACTCGACGGATAGGAAACGGAATATCCTTCTGCTCCTCAATTGCCACCAGCATTCCGCGAACATCTCCATGCTGCTGGAATGAACATTTTTTAATATGCATACGTTCCCTCCTACTTCTGCTGTTTTGGATGTTGCTTTCGATTCAATAGGGAAAAAGGCTGTCTGAGAAATGACAGCAATGTCCTGTCCCGCAATCCTGTCAGGCAAGCAATATATATAACTACTGCTGAAATGCCGCTCCCCAGCAAAAAGGCGCAGACACCGAAAAGCCCCGCACTCTCAAGGGAGATGACTGCTTTTGCCGCAAACCCGGCGACTAGAAAGGCTCCTACTGCGGCTGCACTTTTTATAAAACGCAACCCCAGAGTTTTTAAATCCAGCGTAGGATACCATCTTTTCAGTAATATCAGCATAAAGGCGGCGGAAAAAACAGACGCAATAGATGTGGCGGCGGCTAAGCCTTCCGCTCCCCACAGCTTGATTAACAGGCCGTTCAGGCAGATATTTAAAAAGACATACACAGCCTGAATGGCAAGGAGAGTCTTGGATTCTTTGGCTGCCAGAAAAACACGCGCTAAAAATTCCTGAATACTGGCAGATAGGATAGAAAACGCATAAAGCCGCAACAGTACCGATGTGACGGCGGTATTCTGCGCTGTAAACGCTCCTCGTTCAAACATCAGTTTGATAACAGGGTATGCGCCACACACCAGAAATCCCGCAATGGGGATAATCAGCAGAAGCAATGTATCCAGTGTACTTACGATTGCCTCCGCTGTCTTTTTTTTATCTCCCTTTTCCATCACCATGGCAATCTGGGGATAACGCACCATACTGATGGATACCGCAAATACCGACACCACTACATCACAGAGTAAAGACGCATACCGCAAAGAGGACACCGTTCCCTCAGAAAGCGTACTGGCAAAGGACCTATCCACCACACTGTTGACCTGTGTGGCGAATTGTATTCCAAGTGTCGGAAAAATTAAACGCCAGGTTTCCGCTACTTTTTCTTTACTCTGTTGCGGCGACACTAGGTGAAACCCGTTTCGTTTTGAGGACCAGACAATCACAAGAAGCGGTACAACAAGCGCCAAGACATATCCGACCCCGATTCGATTTACATCTTCCGCTGAGACCAGAAAAACTCCGATTAAAACACAATTTTCTGTAATTGATTGCAAAGGAAGCGCCCAGAAGTGCCCCTTAATCTGCAGATACCCCGCAAATAGCTCAATAAAGCAAAGCAATGGCGCGGCCAAGACAATATATCGGCTCAACTGAATGGTCACGGAAAAGGTCTCCGCAGAAAAGCCGCGTGCCATGACCCGGATGAGCAGCGGCAGCGACATCAGTAAACACGCAACCAACAGGCACGCAACCATTGCGGTGGTTTTCAGCATACCACTTGTGTAGGAGAGCAGTTTTCCACGCTGTGCTTCCGAAACGGCCGACGGTATATATCCATTTAGAATCGCAACCGCAATCCCTGCAAAAATCACCGTCGAAAACGTCACTGCCACGCTGTATGCGTCGCTCATACCAGAAGTACCGTAGACGTAAGACAAAACCATCTCTCGGAACAACCCGGTAACACGGCCCAGTAAAGTGAGTGTTATTAAAAGAATTGCACTCTTGGAGTGATTGGACTCATTCATTTGCTTCAGTCACTGGCTCAATCCGTTTTCTTCGTTCAAACTGTTTGAAAAACAGCGTAAACAGGCGGTATATAACCACATCGGCATACCGCAATGCCAACAGAATCTGACCGCTCAGCGGAATCTGACCGCCGTGCTTTAGACGGTAGACCAGCGTTTCCTCCCTACATCGGTTATAGCGATATGAGATGGTGGATAGCCGTGTCCGATGAGCCAGAATCTCATTTCTGCAGACGGCTAGATTGTCTTCCAAATACCGGCTCGACTTCGCACTGGAACCGCTGACTCCATCTCTGCGCCAGCGCACTGTGGGAAAATCAAAAAAGGAAATCCGGTCACCTTGTCTGTATACAGTTAAAAAGCGCGGCAGATCCTCAATGTAGCAGTACTGCTCATTATAGTATCCATATTTTTCAATAGCTTCCCGCGTAAAATATGTGGCGGCACCTGTCACGATATTATCCCGGCTAATACGATCAAATAACTGCTCTGCGGACTTATTTTGAATCTCCCATATGTCGCGCTCCGTCTGAAAGCTCATGCCACTTTGTTTTCCGGCCGCACAGAGAACAGCGCGGCAATTCGCAATAAGAGCCCCCGTCTTTTGGAAGGCACGGACCACCTGCTCCATGACCGTCTTATCAAAGAACTCATCGTCAGACGCAAGATTGATGAAGTAGAAGCCTGATGCCTTCTTTATAGCGATGTTGAAGTTTCGGACTGTTCCCAGATTTTTGGGGTTGGAATACACAAGCCAGCGCTTCAGATTGTCTTGCTTGTTGGCCTCAATGTACTGTACAATCTCCGTCTGTGGAAAATTATCAGAACAGTCGTCACAGATAATTAATTCAATGTCTGGATAGGTCTGCTTCAAGACACTGTCAATAGCAGCATAAAGAAACTCAAATTTCCGGTACACCGTCACAATGCAGGTTACGCGTTGATCGTCCATGCCTTTTCTCCCTCAGCAGTATCCATAGATAGTATAGTAACAACAGCCCAAACGAGCAGAGATACGAAAAATGGCCCATCCAAGCGACAAAAAACATGAAGATGATATGATGCCCTATCCCCGCATATACAATTGGCATTAAAACGCTGTTCTTCGATGATGCAAAAACGGCAATCATTCCAAATACCAGTCCCCATACAAACATTGCTGTCAGAACGCCTGGCAGACGGAAGTCCATGTAAGCCTCGTTGATGAAAGTATAGGTTGTGACATTCGGGCTGACACGATACTTCGGTGCCTGAATAACCATATCAATATCCTTCAGGCCCTCAATCTGCAGCGCCGAAAAGATTGGCCGGAGTTCCATGAGGCCATAAGTTTGGATATCCAGAGACTTTGTCAGATAATTGAAATTATCATAACCGCAAGTAAGATAGGTGTATACCCAAATGACAAGTCCCGGATAAGTCGTTTCCGCCGCGGGATTCTCAGTATCCACGGGGTCCTTGGAATCGCCAGGTTCCGGGTCCTTGGAATCGCCAGGTTCCGGGTCCTTGGAATCGCCAGGTTTCGGGTCCTTGGAATCGCCAGGTTTCGGGTCTACCGGCATCTCAAAAATCTCTGTCAGCTGCTCGTTGTTATATCCCCTGTGCGAACTGGAATAGGCGTAGCCAACCACCGTTAAAACGGCCATGAGCACAACCAGAAAATACTTCTTTTTCTTGTTGGTGTTCGCTACATACAGATATACGGCAAACGCAATCATATGCATCAGGTAAATTTCCCGAATCACAATGAGAATCGGGACAACCGTGCATACAGCAATCACAAGCCAAGATACAACCTTATGCCAGCTTTTCGCCCGACCGGTCTGCATAAATCCATACAACAGGCAGCTGATCATCCAGCCCTGGAACATGAAAATCGTAGAAATCCGGTGGTAAATCCGTATCAGCGAAAAGAGAACCGGCATGGAGGCCATTTTTTCTCCCAGCGCGTCCAGATACCCCTCGCCGCTCATGAAACGGATATAGGTATCCCCACCCCAGCCAGAATGGAAAAACGGGAGGGATCCAGCCACCCACCACTTAATCAAAAATGCGGACAGAAGCAGCAAAAACACAAAAATAGCAAAGGGGAACATTCCCTTTTCCAGACTCTCCTTTGGAACCAGAGAATCCATTTTATCCCGCACCGCAGCAATCTTTTGGATTCTAAAAGAAAGCAGATATCCCGCCGCATAGCAGGCCACCGCACCAATATAGCAGACCCACGTCACAATTTCCCAATCATTCTGGTAAGAGGACAGGCGAAAATTTGCCAGTCCCAGAGGAAAAACAAAGCCCAGATAGGCAAGCCCCAAAAAATTGAAAAGATTCTGTGTGGATACCCAGACAATGATATAGCCGATCAATGCGGTGAAAATAATCAACACCGCCGCAGCAGAGTGGTTATAATAGCTACACACTGCTCCGAGAATCATGCCAGTAAGGACAATTGCAACGCTGGCCAGCTCTGTATTAATACGTTTTGCTTTCAATGTACTCCTTCTCCATTTCTATCTCTCTTCCATATTTTGCCGTTTCCTGTCAAAACCGCCGTCCCCTGACGGACAATCCAGGAGACGAACATCTTTACCACGCATGCGGCAAACACCGTGGTACAAAACGCTGTAAATAGAATATAATATTTTCTCGGGGTCGAACACGCCTCATTTCCAAAAAACGGCGAACTTGTCAGAGCCAAAATCGTGTGGTGCAGCAGATAAAACGGAAAGGAAATCGCGCTGAACGCTTTCGCATATTTTGCCACCAGCGGAATTTTCATTGCGTAAATACCCATATAATACAGCACGATAAACGCCGCTATTCCGGACAGGATAATTTGGCCCATCACATGTATATCAACAACCCAATGCATAAACACCCCCAAAACGCAAACAGCAAGTGCGGCAATGCATATCTGAACATGTGTACGGGGGGGGGGCATATGTCCAGGCGGCAGAGACACAAATCTTGTAAAAAGCATTCCAAATACAAATTCCACCGAACGAACCAGCGCCGATTCATAGAAATTCAATCCAATATTTCCACACTGCATCCCAATGAAAAACAGCACCGTTACAAGGCACAGCAAAAGGGGAATGCTCTTTTGCTGCAGCTTCAGGTAAAAAGGAAATAACAGGTAGAGAAAAATCATAGTCCCCAGAAACCATTCTCCGGTTAGATAGTAGTTCGTTCCGCTGAACTGCCCCGCCCAACCGTCAATGCCCAGTATCGTGTAAATAATCTTCCATGGCTCTGTACAAACTGGATTCCCATTAAATCTGTAAAAGATATAAGATATCAGCCAAACGCAGTAAAAAGATGGATAAATTGATTTAACCCGCTTGAGATAATAAGATTTCAGGTTAAAAGTTTTTTCCTCTTGTTGCAACACGCTGTACATCAGCGACGCACCGGAGAGAACGAAAAAGCATGAGACAGAAATGCTAGTAAAATCACAGCTTGCAAAATACCAAGGAAAAAGCAACGCTCCATCTCCAATTACACAAACAGACACATAATATTGGTAATGTGCAATCAAAATCCCGATTGTAGATATCGTTCTTATAAAATCATAAGAAAGACTCCTGTTTTTCATTGTGTGAATACTCCTCGTCTCTTATTGCCGCCCTCGTTGGCCGACCGGCTACTCACCCCGTGTGTTCGGAGCTTCGCCGCTGTTCCCAGCCGCGCATAATCATTTCAATTTTTGAGGAATCCCCCCAGACCGCCTTTGAGTCATAGGGCCGGTCCGGAAACTGCCCATATGCCAGTTTAATGTGGTATCCCTGCTCCTGAATAAACCGCTCCACTCGATCACAAAGCTTTTCAGGTCTTCCGTTACAAATATTGATGATACCTAAAACCTCTTCCTGCTCCACAGCAGCAGCAGTCTGCATGCAGAAGTCTTCATAATCAATAAAATCCCACTGATTCTGACCACTAGTGAAGGGGAAGGTCTTCTCTCCAGCTTTCTCAGCCAAGGTCAGTTTTGAAAAAATAGAATTTCCATATTCTGTGCGGCCGACAATATAATAGCCGCGCAGCCACTGAAAGAGAACCCCTGTATTTTTGCAAAGGACTTCGGTAGCATTTCTTAGTGCGTTTTTGCCGACTCCATATAAGGTCATAGGGTTTGCCGACGTAGTATCCCGGATGGAGCCTTCAAAAAATCCTATCTCATGCATACTCCCTATGCCCACGATGCGCTTAACTCCACCTTCGGCCATCTTCTTCAAAAACAAATAATGCCCGGGTAAATCCACGATATGGCTAATATCATTATGTACAAAGCCGTTTCTCCACGCCAAATGGAGCAAAACATCGGGTTCTTTGAAATAGTGATACGGGTCTTCAATTGAAAAAATATCTTCACAGCACTGTACATCTGCACGCTTGTCCACATCATCAGCGGCATTGCGGCAGGCCGCTATCACTTCGGTTCCATCATCCAGCAGTTGTTTCACAATACCGACTCCAAGATAGCCTCCTGCGCCGGTTACCAGTACCCTCATTGCGGCGCCTCCGTTTCAAAAACATCTTTTATCCATTTCCCAATGCTGTATTTTTCATATATCTCATCTGGCAGTGCCTCATAGGACGTCTTTAAAAAATTCACATCCAAAATTGGATTCTCCCGGTCAATTACGCATATATTGGCCGGCCGGTAAAAGTCATATTGTTTAATGGCTGCGTTTGTGGTTATCAGCTTTTTCTGCAGGCCAATCATTTCGATGGTACGAATTGTAAGGCCGTGCTGCTTATTGTGCTCGACATCCAGTATGCAACGGCTTCGCTCATAGACGGCGTTAATCTCTGCACTGCACATTGGCGTGAAGTTAATCTCCTCTTTATGAACGTGCTGGTATGCAGGATTCAGCAATTTATGATAGTAAAAAACAAGTATATGGGGAAGGTACAGATTCAAATAACACTTTCCGCCTCGCTGGCCGCACTGCCTTTGGAGTTGGCCTGCAATCCTCGGCCGGTCTGAATGGGCGGTTCCGATAAAAGCAAAATCAAAGGTGAATACATCAGCCCCCTCCTGTTCCACAGTTTTTCGCTTTGTAAACTCGTTGCAGTAAAACAGCGGTCGGAATACAAGTCCATATGTCCGCGCGTCCTCTGGATCAAATGTCAGCACTCGGTCATATTCGCGCATACGTCGCCTGCAGTCTGGAATATTATCTACAGAGTCCCACAAATATAAAATGAATCTGGCTGTGGGATACGCCTGGCGAAGCATTTTTATAACAGTCTCGCTGACGGCCTCTCCCTTAACAACAAAAACATACTTATAACCATTATCACGGTTTTTCTCAATAATACGCTTGTAATACCGGCGGATTACGGGATAGTAGAGATGCAGATTATATCTGACACAGGTCTTTCCAAAAAAGCCCGCACTTGGACGTTCATCGTACAGGTCTACCTCGTACCCCGCATTACGAAGAGCATCGGAAATTCTCTTTTCATAGCCAAAAAAACCTGCACACAGCATGAGCACTCTTTCGCCTTTATCTATTTTCTTCTCCGAAGCTGTGACTTTATAATCTTGAAGATTCTTCACTTAGTGGACAACTCCTTTGCCTGCTTCTCCAGCTCTCCTGTGCCGTCTTCTACCGCACGCTTCCGGCAAAGCACACTTTTCCTATAGTGCCAAAGAAACACCGGCAATCAAAGGCAAGGCTTATACGCTCCACATACTCTTCGTCATACCGGATCTTCTCATCAGTAGGTAGGCAATATCTCCCAATACCGCCTCCTGACACGGCTCCAAAAAGGCAAGCCGCTTTTCCGACTTATCGTTCTGCCAGAGAGCATCCCTATCTAATCAACACTTTTTTAAACTATCCAAGGGAAGCATCTCCAAATCCTGATATACCAAGTCGCCAAAAGCTTTTTTCCCTTGAGATGTCGTCATTCGCAGCAGTTGTATAACAGGATTCAACAATTTGGTTCTCCGCGGATGACGGCCATAGCTCTCCGCAACCTGCTGTATCAGGCGGCAAGTGCAAATTGGTGTTTCCTCCTGCGGAAAGAAAATCCCTTCCGCCTGTTGGTCAATCAATTTTTTCATCTCTGCGCACAATGTTTCAACAGACACCAAACTTCGGCAGTTTTCATAATCCGGCAGTACTGGCGCGATTTTTGCAATTTTAACTAACGTCTGATAATTCCCTTTGCAATCTTTGCCATACACCATAAGCGGTCGAACAATTGCTACAGAAAAGTCCTTGCTGCTCATGGAACTCAAGCCCTTCTCCGCCTCAAGTTTGGATTTCCCATAATTGGTGACAGGCTGAGGCTTCGTATCCTTTGTAATAACACCTTCCACTTTTCCATAAACACTACTGGTACTGAGAAAAACAAACTGCCGCACACCTTCCACTCTGGCCTTTTCTGCCAATTCTATGGTCAAGTCGCGGTTAATCTTATTGTAAAGCGGTGCATTCCCCTCTGTTTCCCGTTGATGAACCAGCGCCGCCGTATGAACAACCACGTCATAACCAGAAAAATCAACCGTCCGCCATCCATCTCCCCGTAAACTGATGGTTTTCGTCTCATAGCACGCTTGATCTGTCAAAGACTGAGCAAAACAGTTTGCAATATAACCATGTTCTCCAGAAATTAAGATTCTTATCACTTTTTCACTACCTCAATTTCTTTTTCCTGTTCCTCCATCGCACCGGTTCCGCCTTCCACCACGCCCTCCCGACGAAGTACTTTTACAATCGTGCCAAAGAAACACTTGCAGTCAAAGGTAAAGCTCATACGCTCCACATACTCCCCGTCATACCGGGCTTTCACATCAATGGGCAGTTCGTCCCGCCCGTTGATCTGGGCCCAGCCGGTAAGACCAGGACGGATATCGTTGGCGCCGTACCTGTCCCGCTCCGCTACCAGGTCCTCCTGATTCCAAAGAGCAGGCCGGGGCCCGATTACACTCATCTGCCCGACAAAGATATTAAAGAGCTGAGGCAACTCATCCAAAGAGGATCTGCGGATAAAGCGCTGCCACCGGCTCAGCGACGCCTCCGCAGAAAATTGATGCGTCGGAAGATCGTGGGGTACGGTAACCGGCATAGAACGAAACTTCAAAATTGAAAAATAACGCTTATGAAGTCCCACCCGCTTCTGTTTGAACAAAACTGGCCCCGGAGAATCCAACTTTACGGCGGCGGCTATTAAAAGCATAGGTACCGCCAATATAAGAATCCCAACTGCCGAAAGAAGCACATCCAGCAGCCGCTTCCAAACCTTTATGTACATCATCTCTCCTCCTAGCGAGCACAATCTCAGCCGCATTCACAAATACAGCATGACTCCTCCCTCCGATGCCTGGTGTTCCGAACCATCTATCCAAAGTCCGCATGAGTTTTAACGGGCAACATTGCATATTACTCGACAGTGGGCTGGAAGTAATGCACTCCAAGCCAAACTACGCCCTACTTCCCACAGCAGCGCAAGCGTAGGCTATCATTCAATAATCCGGCGATGCATTGGTGGAATATCACAGTGTTAGGGGGAGTAAATCATCGATGGAAGCCCGCCGGGACCAGAGCATTCGGATTTGTGTCTAATTCAATATAAGAACCCGTATTCACAACCGGGGATGCTGCATGGGTGAGGATTTTCCCGCAAGGCAAAGAAATATTCCGCGGCAATCCTGACGAATTGCAAGGGAAATTGGCCAGTATAGTGGGGAACGGCCGCTCAGGAAGCGTCCAGCGGTTGTGAATACAGGTTCTTTAGATATCCTCACAATAGAACTCTCTTAATCTTTCCAACGAGAACTGTTTGGTTAAGGTGAGAGTGCTTACCCGTCCTTATGCGCTCTGTACTGATAATGGCGCCGTGGCATTGCAACTTGGAGCACCGTTTTTATCTGCAGGTACTCCCATTTCTTCCTTTGCTTTATTGACCTCCTCCGGCTCACGGAACGTGGGCACCACTTGGTGTAGAGCCAGCCGGACGGCCGCCGGGTCATTATCCTGCAAGGCCCTGTCCAGAAGAGCCAGCTTGTGCTCCAACTCTTCCTCCGTAATTGAGGGCTGACGCTCCACAAAAATCAGGTTATGCTCCGTCTTTTCGATGTCTCGGCTATTAATCAATAACTCTTCATACAGTTTTTCGCCCGGACGCAGGCCGGTCTCGACGACGTCGATATCCCGGTACGGTATGTAACCGGACAGACGAATCATATTTTCCGCCAAATCAAGAATCTTGACTGGCTGCCCCATATCCAGCACATACAGCTCGTTTTGCCGGGCCATCGCTCCCGCCTGGAGCACCAGTTGGGCGGCCTCAGGGATCGTCATGAAATAGCGGATGATCCGCTTGTCCGTAATTGTGACAGGCCCGCCCGCACGGATCTGCTTCTGGAACAGGGGGACCACCGACCCGTTGGAGCCCAAGACATTGCCAAAGCGAACCGCCGCGAAGGTGGTGGCACTACGGCCCTTCATGGATTGCAGAATCATCTCGCACAGGCGCTTGGTCGCGCCCATCACATTTGTGGGATTGACCGCTTTATCCGTGGATATCTGAACAAACTTCTTTACGCCGCAACGGTCCGCCGCCCAGACCAGATTCCTCGTGCCAAATACATTGTTCCGCACCGCCTCCTGTGGGCTTGTCTCCATCAGCGGGACATGCTTGTGGGCGGCGGCGTGAAACACCACGTCAGGCCGGTAAGCGGAAAACAGCTGTTCCACTCTTTCCCGGTCGCGGATTGAGGCGATCTCCACTCTCAGGTCCAAACTTGAACCATATTGGTACCGCAATTCCTGCTGAATATCGTAAGCGTTGTTCTCATATATATCCACAATCACAAGCCGCTTAGGATGGCGCTTCGCGACCTGACGGCACAGTTCCGAACCGATAGAACCGCCGCCGCCGGTAATAAGGACGACCTTTCCGCTCAAATAGGCGTCCACTGGCGTCGGGTCCAGTTGGACGGGGGAGCGGCCTAACAGATCCTCAATTTGTACCTCCCGCAGCTGGGAACGGATAGTCCTCCCCTCCAGAAGGTCCAGCGTACCAGGCAACACGGAGACCCGAATGTGATTCATTCCGGACAACTCCGCTAATATTTCCTGACGCCTCTTCTCACTCAAGGACGGGATTGCGACAATGACGTTTTCAATGCTCATAGCCCGCAGACACTCCCGCATTTGACTGACCGGCGCTTTGACCACCACACCATGAATGCGACGGCCAATCTTTCCCGGGTCGTCATCAAAAAAACACTGGACAGAATAGGGACTGTCCGGATTATTTTGAATTTCCTCCAGCATCTGCACGCCTGCGGCTCCTGCCCCTACAAGGGCTACCGGGCGCTTCTGCCGTACATCAGAACTGTTTCTGTAGCTGCGGCAATAGCGATAAATGATTCGGATCATCAACATACCCAGCACCCAAGTCCCCGCCACGCTTGTCAGGAGAAGGAAGGGGATCACCGCTTTCAATACGGCTCGGCTGATTACCTCATACAGCGCAAAGCCAAGACCCGCCGCCGACAGCAGCATCAGGTATTCCCGGCTCTCGGCATACCGCCACAGGCTGTCATAGGTGCGGAAAATCAGCTCGAACAGAGCCGTACACCCATAGAGCAGCAACAAATTCTCCAGCAGCCGTACAGGAGCCTCTTTAGGGCTCCAAAAATAGTAGCGCTGAGAAAACCAGTAAAAGAAGGCCATGAGCGCGATAAACATGACAGTGTCACACAGAAACAGCGCCTGTCTGCGAAATCGGTTCATAAAATACGCCACCATCCTTTCTTTCTATAGTCCTGGTCCATCTCTCCCAGAGCCGCGATGAGCCAACCGTATGCAGCGAACCAGCCAACACAGCAGCAAGAAGATGGCCCCACCGGTCAGGTCCACCGCCACATCCCGAAGCTCACCGCTGCGGCCCGGAACAAAACGCTGATGTATCTCATCAACAGCGGCCAAAATGCCGCACAAGCCAAGCGCAAAGCCGACTTTCAGAGAAAATCCACAAGGTAAGCGATACAGTGCAAGCAGAAGCAAGCCCGTCAGGATAAAATAGAGAAACATATGGGCCGCTTTCCGCACAAAGAAGGAGAGGAACAAAACGATGGCCCTTTGCCCCTCCTCTGATTGCTCCTGAAAAACACCGCTCAGTGCCTCCAGCAACCGATAGAGCAATCTGCTTGACAGCGCTCCGGAAACATCGGCCGACTGTGCAGAGAAGCGCCATATTACGAGGTACCAGACCGCCGCGGGACAAAAGGCCGATGTCCTGGAGAGGATTTGACATGATCTCATTGCGTAACACTCCTCAGGTGTTCAGCCGCGCATCCGCGCAAGGAAAGCCAGATTTTTTTCACTCAACCCAACGGTTCCCAGATGCTCCTCGTTCCAGGCGTCCATCCGCGCCGCCAAGCGCTCCACCTCCGTACGGAACTGTTCGGTATCCTTTTCATGCCACTCCAGCAGATCAAGCGCGTTCTGCCACGTCGTGCTGTCTGAGGCCGTGTAGTCCGTATACTTCTCCAGCATTCTCATTCCCGGTTCTATCCGCCCTAAAGTCAGATAATAGTCCGCCAGATAGAACGGGATTGAGTTGGAATCCACCCTGGACAGACGCTCCGCATATTGCTCGGCCTGAATGCGGGTCTCATCCTCTATCTGATCGTCCACACTGGAGACCACATAGGCGAGCATATAGTCCGCCCATTCAAACTTGTCCAATTTAGCGGCCTTGGCCAGATCGTCCATCGTAGGCTCCCGCGCAGCCAGCGCAGCGGCTTGCATGTTACCCACCAACAGTAGTCCAAATACCGCCATCAAGGCGGAAATTCCCAGCGTGGCCCCGGTTTGGATCGCCCGCTCTTTGTCAACCCTGGGCATCGCGTCCTGGGTGCAAAGACCGATCAGGCCAAAGGTAACAAAGGCAACGGGGAGATAGGAGTACATGGAGAAGTCCACCTCCACGCCGCCGTGAGCGGCCATGAACATAAGGGCTCCCCCCAGCGCGGGGACCATCGGATCAAATCCATCCTTTCTGCGGGCCCGCCATATGGAGACCCCGCAGGCCACGAATATGCCTGCAAACAAAAGGAGTCCGACAATCCCGGTATCCAGAAGCGTCTGCAGATAGTGATTATGCAGGTACTTTGTCTCGTAATAGTAGGACTGCACACTTTTTAAGCTGCTCTCAAAAGCGCCAAGGCCCAGGCCAATAACAGGGCTCTTTTTGAAGAGCTTCATGCTGTCCTCAAAATAGACCAGACGCTGCATGACGCTTGAGTTCGCGAACAGGCCCTGAATACGGTTCGCCATGAATCCGGGAAGAAGCTTGTAGCGTAGAGGGACTTCGATTGTCGCTCTGACACTTGAACAGCTAATTCGATCAATATTAACTGGCTGACCTGATGTCATCTGAAAATAGACGACCTCACTTTTCTCCGATACTGAGAAAGCCGCTTCCTCAGCAGGCCCGTAATAGAGGACTTCTGGAGCTAATAAAAGGATTTCCGCCCTATTATAGCCATAAATATACACATTCACTGGGCCGTCCGCCTGGATATCCACAGTATACTCGCCAGGCTCCGGGTATATAGAGCGGAATAGATACTCACCCGGCTCCAAGCTGGCCGGGCCGGTGAGCTGAAACGCCAGAACCGCATAGACGGCGACACTGGCCGCCGCTCCGCCCAAAAACATTGCTGCGATCCGGCCGTGGCCGCGCAGCTTATTGGACAGTCTTCCATTGACCCCAACTTCTAGTGCCGGCAGGACTGCCGCATTCAGAATGGCGCACGCCAGTGGAATGGGTCGTTGGGCTACCCATGCGTCGAAGGAGGTGGTAGAAATCACCATGGCAGAGAGCAGCGTCACAACCAGCGTCTCCGTCATAAGGAGAAACAGATGGGGGCGGCGCTCCCGGCTCTCCAGAGCCAGATAGACCAGAAAAGCCAGAGCGATGGTGCCGCTGCCGCCCATACTGAACGCCAGCACGAAAGCCAGAGAGGTCACGGCCAGACAGGAGGTATGGACGGCCCGCTCCTTTTTCCCCGCCGAGGACAAGACCAGTCCCAGGGAGAGTATCACACCGATTCCGGCGATTCCGGCAAACACGTTGGGGTTCGTAAAAATGGAGTTTATCCGCGTCCCGGGGACCAGCGGTTCCAGCTCCAGATAGTTCGGAGTTATTTTGGAGAGAAGGAAGAGGATAAGGTCACTGATATAATGAGTGGATATCATATCAACGCTGACCAAGGCGGCCAGCGCAACAAAGCCTTCCAGAATGGATGCAATCCACCGCCCGCTCTCCATCCCCTGCCCGGGGGCAACCGCCAAAACGATCATGGTCAGGCAGAAGGCGCACAGGATCTTCAAAAATTCATAGAGGGCAAATTTGCCGGACGTTGCGTACAGGGTTGACATCCCATTCATCAGTACATACAGCGCCAGCGCTATAAACGAAACCGTCACTCGGCTCCGAAGTTTGGAAAAACGAAGGAGCACCAGCACGAGAGTCAGCGCGACCAGAATCAGGGCGGCCCGTTTCACAGTAGAGGTCGAGAACAGGCATACCACAAAAAAGAACACCACAGAAAGGGGGACGCAGAGCAGCATTCTTGGTGTTGACATCCAGGAGTCCGCCAAAGCCGGTACTCTATTCCTTCTTTTACTGATAAAGCTCACCTCCAGAGGGAGCGCTCCCGGCCCCTTCTCCGGTTCTCCGCCGCGCAGCGGAGGACTGGGGGAAAGGGCGGAGCCGAAGCCCCGTTCCTTTCACGGGACAATGATTGACAGTTTGCCGCGGAACACGAAAGTAAGAATCTCGCCGCTAGAACAGGTCTTGCCGGGAGAGAATGACTTGCTTGCCTAAGCAGGCGGCGTATGAAGATTGCAAAGTAACGCTATTATTGTAGTTTTTTGAATTATAGCACGCCGGCATGGCAAAATCAATATGTATATTTTATATATTTTTACTCTTTATGACTGCATTGGGAATATCCTTGACAGTGCTAGGCTTGCTTATTGTCGCTTTTCACAACAATACCCCCTATGTAGTCTTATTATCCTACATAGGGGGCTTTGTCTATTGTCTGTTTTTACTGGGGCGGCTCAGCTCACTTTTGGGACACTTCAAATGGCTGGTGGATTATTATTTATTCCATAGCCGCAAAAGGGAAATTATTTGCCCTCAGCCCGGGCCATGGCCAGCTGGAAGTCCTTCTGATCGGTGAATATTTCGTTCTTATAAGGATTCTTCTTCTGCTCAATGGAGCGCTTGATAATGATACCCAGCACCACCACGTTCACCGCTAGGGCGATGACGGCCACCACGCCTTGCATGGTTGGATTGACGGCGGCAGGCCGCACCGCCGGATTCATCACGCCGTCGGCGTACAGCACGGGGATGACGGTGAAGCGGCTGGCATCCTGGAACAGGGGGAACACCTGGGCGAACATACACCACAGGGCCAGGGTGTTGGCCCGATTCTGGATCCAGCCGCCCTTGTTCCAGAGGGCGTTGGCAAAGGTGGGGGCCAGCAGCAAGGCAAGGCCGCAGTACCAGGCATGGGTGGGCAGATTGTTGTAGGTATACTCAAAATTCCACAGGTCATAGGCCACGATATACAGGAAAGTCATATCCGGCCAGAGCATATCGTCGTGTTTTTTTGAGGTGTAGATGCCCCACCAGCCCGTCATGCACAGGATGTTCAAAATGCCCGCGATGCCGTTCACCCAGTTCCACCAGCCGCCGTACAGCCACACGTTTTCGCTGGACAGCCACCAGCGGTCGCCGTTCTGGGCCAGGGATATCAGGCCTTTTACGCCGGACTCGAAGTCGCTGACCACGGCGATCATAATATTGATGGCCACAATCAAAAAGGGGAACACCTTGAACCACTCGGTCTTGCCCACGCTCCACTTGTATTTCAGCATCATGAAGCCGATACAGCCCGCCGTGGCGGCATACAGCTTGGCGTAATGGAACCAGCTTCCCATGTGGACATAAGTCTGATTGTTCAGCGCCCAGTCCATGCCCATCCCGGCACACACATAGATGGCGATGAAGTATACGGTGAGCACGCCGGGCAGGACCAGGAAGCAGATGATGCCGCCCTGCTTGCTGCGGCGGGCAAACTCGTTGGCCAGGATCAGTGCCGCAAATACCAGCAGCCAGCCCAGAAGCTGCCAGCCCGCGCCGTCGCCATAGACTTGAAATAACATTATTTTTTCCTCCTCTTTGGGGAAACACCCCATTTTTCTCCCTGTTTACCGTCAGTACGTCTCTATCTCTTTAATATTCATCTCGTTTCCGGTCAGAAGCCATGTGCTCCCGCTCCCGCAGCATGGGCAGGTCCTGCCGTGGGCCACGGTAGGATAGTCCTTGCCGCAGCCGTCGCAGTGAGTAATCGCGGGCAGCGTCTCGATCCGCAGCTCCGAACCTTTCACCAGCTCCGTCCTGGCCGCCGCCCACTTCCAGCAGTCGGTGAGGTAGTCCGGCACCACACCGGACACCTCCCCCAGCTCCAGCACCACGGCGGACACCTTTTCCAGATGATTGTCCTCCGCCACCCGCTCCACGCTCTTTATCACATGAAATACGATGCCCAGCTCGTGCATGGCCTACTTCCTGTTCTTTTTGGCGGCACGCTTGATCCTGATTTCCCGCTTCACCATGTTGGGCAGGATAGCCTTCATCTTGTCCTCGCTCTTTATCATGGTGGAACACTCCGGCCGCTCCCGGTAGAGGTGGATGGCGTCGAACTCGCACCGGGTAGTGCACAGTCCGCAGCCGATGCACTTGTTGGGGTCCACAATGGACGCCCCGCAGCCCAGGCAGCGGGCTGTCTCCGCCTTGACCTGCTCCTCGGTGAAGGCGCGCTTGGCATCCCGGAAGGATCGTTTCCAGTCGATACTGTCATCCATGCCGGGAATCTGGCGCTGGGTGTTGTCATACTGCTCCACCTTTATATTTTGCTTATCCAACTCCACGAAATACCGGGGGTCCCGACCGATGGTCATGCTGGTGTTGGGCTGGACAAAGCGGTGAAGGGAGACGGCGGCCTCCTTGCCCGCCGCGATGGCGTCGATGGCGAACTTGGGCCCGGTGTACACATCGCCGCCCACAAACACATCGGGCTGAGCGGTCTGATAGGTTTTGGCGTCCGCCCTGGCCCAGCCGCCCCGGGCCAGCTCGACCTTGCTGCCCTCCAGCAGTTGGCCCCACTCCACGATCTGGCCGATGGACAGCACCACGTGGTCACAGGGGACGGTAACGGTGTCCTGCTCGTCGTACTGGGGGGCGAAGCGGCCCTGGCCATCCCACACGCTGGTGCAGCGCATGAACACAACGCCAGTCACTTTACCGCCCTCGTTCAATATCTCTTTCGGCCCCCAGCCGCACTGGATGGCGATATCCTCATCCTCCGCCTCGGCAATCTCCTCCAAGGAGGCGGGCATTTTCTCCCGGGGCTCCAGGCAGAACATCTGCACGCTGTCCGCCCCGCAGCGGCGGGCAGTGCGGGCGGCGTCGATGGCCACGTTTCCGCCGCCCACCACCACGGTCCTTCCGGGGACTTGCAGGCCCTTTCCCTCCGCCGCCGCCCGCAGAAACTCCACGGCGGAGTACACGTCGGGGGCGTTCTCGCCGGGGATGCCGGGCAGACGGCCCCGCTGGCAGCCGATGGCGATATAAAACGCTTCGTAGCCCTGTGAGCGCAGGTCGTCCAGGGTCAGGTCCCGGCCCACCTCCACGCCGCAGCGGAAGTCCACCCCCAGGGCACGGATTATGTCAACCTCGGCGTCGATGACGTCCTTCTCCAGCTTAAAGGATGGAATCCCGTAGCGGAGCATACCGCCCAGCTCCCTGTTCTTCTCAAACACCGTGGGCTCGTAGCCCTTGAGGGCCAGATAGCAGGCGCAGGACAGCCCCGCCGGACCGCCGCCGATAATGGCGATCTTCTGGGAGAACTCGCCCTGGAGCTTTGGGATAACCTTCTTGGGCACAAACCGGCGATCCGCGTCCAGGTCCTGCTGGGCGATAAACTTCTTCACCTCGTCGATGGCCACGGCCTGGTCGATGGTCCCCCGGGTACAGGCGTCCTCACACCGGCGGTTGCAGATGCGGCCACACACCGCCGGGAAGGGATTCTCCTTCTTGATAAGCGCCAGTGCCTCGGTGTACTTGCCCTGAGCGGCCAGCTTGAGGTAGCCCTGAACGGCGATATGGGCGGGACAGGCGGTCTTACAGGGGGCGGTGCCCGTGGCGTGGGTGTTAATCCGGTTCTTGTCCCGGTAGTCCACCGACCACTTCTCCGGGCCCCACTTCACCTCGTCGGGCAGCTCCTGCCGGGGGTATTGGATGGACGCGCCGTCTTTGGTACACAGCTTCTGGCCCAGCTTGGCCGCCCCGGCGGGGCACACCTCCACACAGCCGCCGCAGGCCACGCACTTGTCCTGCTCCACCTTGGCCACATAGGCGCTGCGGCTCATGTTGGGGGTGTTGAACAGCTGGGAGGTGCGCAGGGCGTTGCATACGTTCACATTGCAGTTGCAGATGGCGAAAATCTTCTCCTCGCCGTCAATGTTGGTGATCTGGTGGACGAAGCCGTTCTCCTCCGCCCGGCGGAAGATGTCCATTGCCTCCTCATAGGTGATGTACCGCCCGCCCTTGTCGGTCTCCACCACGTAGTCGGCCATATCGCCCACCGCCACGCACCAGCCCTCCGGGTCATCGCCGCAGCCCTCCCCCATTCTGGCCCGGCTCATCCGGCAGGAACAGGGGGAGGCGGCAAACTTGTTGTACTTTTTCAGCCAGTGGGAGATGTGCTCGATGGAGATGGACTGGTTTTCCATCTCGATGGCCTTCTCCACCGGAATGACGTGCATTCCGATGCCCGCCCCTCCGGGAGGAACCATGGGGGTGATCTTCTCCAGGGGCAGGAAGGTCATGCGCTCAAAAAAGGCAGTGACCTCCGGATGCTCCTCAATCTGAGAATGGCGCATATTGAAAAACTCCGCGCTGCCCGGCACGAACATGGGCAGGACATACCGCTTTTCGTGGTTGGGGTTTTTGCCGTCCAGGTTCTCCCAGTGGTACTCGATGAGGCCGATCAGACTCATCTCGTCCAGCAGCTTTTGCAGCTTTTCCGGCTCCATGCCGGTGAGCTTTTGTATCTGGGCGAAGGTCTTGGGTTTGCGTACCTTCATCTTCATGGCCACGTCGGCCATCTCGTCGGTAACCAGCCCGGCCAGACCCCAGTATTCCGGGTCCTCCCCGGTGACGCCGCGGAGCTTGGCGGGCACCCGGTCGGTAATCATCCGGCTCAGCTTGAGTATCTTCTCCCGGGGGTGGTCCGTCTTGGGAATCTCAAAGGGCAGTTTGCTCTCGTCCAGGGGGAATTTCGTCTCGCTCATGTTGTCTCTCCTCTCTCTTTCAGCTCCGCCAGTCCTTTACCTGCTTCCGAAGCCAGTCCGCCCACTTCTCCACGCCCTCGCCGGTCTTGGCGCAGATGGGGATGACCACGGCGTTAGGATTGCGCATTTTGATGTACTCCCGGCATTTGTCCAAATCAAAATCGAAGTAAGGGGCCACATCGGTCTTATTGATGAGCACAACGTCGCACACCTGGAACATCAGGGGGTATTTCAGCGGCTTGTCGTCCCCCTCGGGGACGGACAGGATGGCGGCGTTTTTTACCGCCCCGGTGTCAAACTCGGCGGGGCACACCAGATTCCCCACATTCTCCAGAATGACCAGCTCCACGTCGCCGTCCACCAGCTCGTCCAGCCCTTGCCGGGTCATGTCGGCGTCCAGGTGGCACATCCCGCCGGTGTGAAGCTGGATCGCCTTCACACCGGTCTCCGCCATAGCTCTGGCGTCCACGTCCGAGTCGATGTCCGCCTCCATCACGCCGATCTTCAGCTCACCCTTCAAAAGCTCTGCCGTGCGGCGCAGTGTGGTGGTTTTGCCGGAGCCGGGAGCGCTCATAAGGTTAAGCAGAAAAATTCCCTTCTCCTTCAACTCGGCCCGCAGCTCCGCCGCACGTCTGTCATTGTCGGCAAAGATGCTCTGCTTGACCTCGATTACACGAACCTGATCCATGCCAATCCTCTCCTCTCTCTGGTTCAACCAGATATTGTTATAATTTTATCATTTTCCTCCTTTTCCGTCAACTGCCCGGAAATCATTCCAAATTTTTTGTCATTTCCACAGTTTTACCAGATTGCTTTTGTGAAAGATATATGATAAACTGCTCTGTGTGATATGTGGTATGACCAGGACCAGAAGGAGGTAACAGTATGGAATTTACAAAGCTCTCCTCCCCCAGCCTGAAGGACCTGTTTGTCCAGCAGCTCCAGGGGATGATCCTGTCCGGAGCCCTCCCCGTAGGCGCGCAGCTCCCCCCGGAGCGCGTCCTTGCCGAACAGATGCGCGTCAGCCGCACCGTGGTAAACAGCGGCCTCGCCGAGCTGTCCGACCAGGGCTTTCTTGAGGTGCGCCCCCGGCAGGGCACCTTTGTGGCGGACTACCGGCGCCGCGGAAATCTCAGCACTCTGATCGCCATCATGCAGTATAAGGGAGGGGTACTGGGCCGGGACGAGATCCGCTCTATCCTGGAGGTGCGCCGGGCCCTGGAACACCTGGCGGCGGAGCGGGCCATCCGATACGCTTCCGACGAGGCGCTGGACCGGCTGGGCAGCGCCCTGGCCCAAATCGCCGCCGCATCCAGCGCCGAACAGGCGGCAGAGTCTGCCTTCGAGTTTCAGCACGAGCTGGCGCTGGTCGGGGGAAACAGCATTGTGCCACTGATTTACTATTCCTTTCAATCACCTGTAATCACCCTATGGGTGCGCTTCTGTAATCTGCACGGCATTCCTGCCTTGGTGCACAACACCCAGATTCTCTATTCGTTCATCCGAGACCGGGATGAGGCCGGCGCGTCCCAATGGATTGACGCCTACCTGGAACAGGCGATCAGCGGAAACCAGCAGATTTACGAATTTCGTTGATTTTTATCCTCTTCCTCACGTTTCCGCTTTGAATTGATACATTTCAGCCCATCTGCAGGTACTGAGGACCTGGCCGCCAATGGGGCGATGGCGTAAGGACAACCTGTTAAAATTTTTGATGGGACAAGCTGTTTCCAATCCAATTTTTAGGAGAATTGACTTGCTATGAAAATCGAATTGGACTATGTGAAAGTGGGCGATTACTACCTCCCCGACCTGACGGCGGAACCGCACCCCAAGCGTGGCCTGGGCAAATATGGCCTGCTGCGTCTGCGGTATCTGAAGGAGCATCGCCCTACCGTTTGGGCCGAGCTGGTGAAGGAGGGCAAGCTGTACGCCCATCTGCTGGAAGCGGAGGACGCCGCCCATGACCTGCTGGACAGCATGATGCCGGGAATGGCAAAGGAGGCTGGGGCCACCGAGAGTTTGAAGTCCCGCGACCCGCTGGCCTGGGTGGAGCTGATGAATTGCTGCAAAGCCCAGGTGGAGGAAATTATTTTTGCGGAGTTGATATACTGCTGAGTTGGCTTATCCGTGGACAAAATTCCCTCCATTTGGTATGATAGCCCACAGAAAGGAGGCGCCCGCTATGCTCACACTGGAGGATTATCTGTTTCAATTTACAGTTTCCCTGATCTCCCACGCCGTCCTGGTGGTCTACCTGTTTGTGATCATGGGAATGCGGGGTCGGCGGGTGGTGAGAAAGCTGCCCGCCCTGCTGCTCTCCCCGCTGCTGGCCACCCTGCTGGATGCGGCTTTGTATGTGCGCTTTCCCGACCATTATGTGGTCCGCTACTGTGCGTTCTCCTGTGCCATCCTACTGATGTGTACCCTGTGGATTCGGTGGGCGTGGCGGACCGGGTTCTGGCATGCCTTTGCCGCCGCGTGCATGGCGGGCATGTTCCAGGTGGCCACATCCTGCCTGTCCCAGATCCTGATCCTGCACAGTGACCTCCCGTTTGCGGCAACGATGGCCGTCAATTTGGTTATGGCCCCGGCCCCCGCCTTCCTGCTGTGCCGTCTGCGCTTCGGTCACTGGTTCCGCCTTCTGCTGGGGGAGGGCTTTGGCCAACGCCGCATAGCCCTGTTCTTCTTTGCCCTGGAGGCCGCCATGGAGGCATTCATCATTTTGCAGGTGGGGATTCAGCCGGAATATCTGGTTCCCTACTATCTGCTTGTGCTGGCGATGGCGGCGCTGGAGGCTGGGCTGGTGATTTATTCGGCCCAACAGCTGGACGCCGCCCGGAAGATGGAAGTCCAGCGGGACGTCATTGCCCAGCAGCAGCTCTACGAGCGGGATTTGGAGGCTATTCAGCGGGAGGTGCGGGCGTTCCGTCACGACTACAAGAATTTGCTGGCAGGGCTGTCTGAACAGGCCGGAAAAGGAGAATTGGATGAACTTCGGGCCTCCTTGTCCCAACTGGACGCGGGCTTTGACCAGCACATCGGAGAGAGGATACAAGCATCCGTCCATCTGGGCAATGTGAGAGTCCCCCAGGTGCGCAGCCTCCTGCTGTCCAAGCTGGCAGCCATGAGAGAAAAGAAAATCGACTGCCGCCTGGAGGCGCTCTACCCTGTGGAGCGTGTCGGCATAGACCCGTGGGACCTTACCCGCTGTCTGGGTATTTTGCTGGACAACGCCGCCGAGGCCGCTTTGGAAACGGAAACGCCCTGGGTGGAGATTGTCCTGCTGTCTCAAAAGGACAGGCTGTCTCTGCGGGTGTCCAACCCCTACAATGGGACCATCGACCCGGATAGAATCTGGGCGGAGGGCTTTTCCACCAAGGGCGAGCGCCGGGGATTGGGACTGCCCAGCTACCAGCGGATTTTGAAGGACTATCCCCATGCAGCCGCGTCCACAAGCTGGGCCAATGGCGTGTTTGTTCAGGAATTGGTGGTGGAAGAAAAAGCATGATTTCAATTTATCTTTGTGATGATGAGGAACGTGTTCGTCATCAGCTCAAGACTGCTCTGGAGTGGAAGATTTTCATAGAGAATTACGACATGAGGGTGGTATGTGCTGCGTCTGCCGCCCAGGAACTGCTGGACACAGTGCAGGACAGCCAGCGCAGTGTCTACTTTCTGGATGTGGATTTGAAGGACGGAGCGTGGGACGGCTTTACGCTGGGGCGGGAGCTGCGGCGGCGGGACCCTCATGGCACGCTGGTCTACATTACCAGCTATGACGATCTGGCCTGGAAAACCTTCCAGTACCATTTGGAGGCATTTGACTACATCGTGAAGGAGGGAGAGCAGACCGGCCCTACCATTGCCCGTTGCCTGGAGGCGATCCACGCCCGCTTACTGGATGAGCGCCGCGACCCGGCAGAGATGTTCTCCCTACGAACAGTCGATGAAACCCGCCACATTCCCCTGGCCGACATCCTGTTTTTTGAGGCTGCGCCCAAGGCCCACCATGTATATCTTCACACGGCGGACAGCCGTCTGGATTTCGTGGGCAGTCTGAACGAACTGGAGAAGGAACTGAACGGACGGTTTGTCCGGGTCCACCGGTCCTTTCTGGCGGCATGGGACAAAATTGAGACAGTGGATGGAAAGGGAAATCAGGTCCGGGTAGGGGGCAGAATATGTTTGCTGTCCCGAACCGGAAAGGCAGAATTGAAGAAGAAATTGGGAGGGAGCTTTTGAGGCTCCCTCTTTATTTTTGCCGTTCAGGAAGAATTTGTGCCGTTTGGGAAATTCGGCCCACAGCGGGCCGGGAGCGTGGTATGTTTCCTTTCGCAGACAGGCGGGACGGGAAAGGAGGGAAACGCAATGGCAAAGGAACGCTTTGTAGAGGTCTATAACCAAGGCATTGTGAATGTGGTGAGAATCATCGTGGATACGGAAACCGGCGTGAATTATGTGCTGGGCTCTCACAATAAGGCAAGCGGCA
>OFFY01000442.1_pt1 | contig 42783 bp, 32 predicted proteins | sample 1521481 | NCBI WGS metagenome assembly OFFY01 (sample SAMEA3504117, study PRJEB24116) | mouse gut metagenome | biome: mouse gut; feature: mouse-associated habitat; material: faeces | place: Denmark | collected 2011
CCTGCCATTCCTGGGCAACGGGGCCGGGTGCAGGATCTTCCGGCTGGAAGTCGGGCTTTTCCTCCCTGCCGAAAAGGAAGCAGGCGGCGAGGATGCCGATGCAGGCAACGGAAAGGGCGGCTGCGGGGAAAGCTTTGGTCTTGAAGATGTTCTTCTTCATAGTGTATGTCCTCCTTTTTTGCTGTTTATATACCCTATACGAATCTACGGGCAGTTTTTCAACAAAATCTAAAAATTTGTTTCAGAATTTTGTGTTATGGAAGCCGGTCAGCTCTATGTGCCGGGTGATAGCGGGGTATTGTCGCCCGAACATGCGGATGTAGAACTCAACATCGCAGGTAAAGGTGTACTCCACGCGGCTGCCCAGGACGCGGAACCGGAGCCGGATGTTCCTGATAGCATAGTCATCTGTGGAGAGGGGAACTTTGCTGGCCAGCCCGTCCGTCACGGTCTCCTCCAGCATGGCTACATAGCTGCTGTCGGAGTAGAGGGTGTTCAGGTACTCGCTGAAGTTGGTCTCCCGCTGGGAACGGAAGGTGTCCGCATAGATGCTTGCGCTTAAGTTGTTCAGCTCCATCTTGGCGCCGTTTCGGATGTTGATGCAGGTGATCCGGATGGAGGCGTACAGCAGCAGGAAGGAGACCAGCATCACTGCTCCTACGATAAAGAAGCAGGTATAGATGGAGATGTCGCCCTGTTGGCTGTGGAAGAGGGATACCGTCTTTTGATGTAGCCGTATTCGCCGCCCATGGCATCCATGGTGTAGATTGTTTATGGTGTCTTCTGGCTTCCTGCGGTTGTAAAAAAGTGTGTGCTTCATCGTTTCTGCCCCCTTACTTCCAATAATGCTCGCTGACGCCTGCGCCCCTGGAGACAATCCGGATATTGACCAGGTTGAAGTTCCAGAAGCCGCCCAGCCTTGCGTCCCCGGTGATGGTGATGTAGAAGGGGCTGCCCAGCTGGATGGCACGGCTCATGCCGCCCGGGGTGGGGGACTTGTAGGAGGCATTGATACTGTAGGTAATATTATCTGCCCCGTTAATCTGGGAGCATAGGTACTGGAACAGGGCGTCCGTCTCTCCATTGGTGCCGCCGGAGAGCTGGATTTGTTTTACCATCTGGTCGGCGCAGTGGTCGAGCTGCTGTTTGGTAGAGATGATTCCAAACAGGTCGATGATGAAGGCAAGCAACAGGACGGTGATGAAGATGAAAACCACCGTACTGAAGTAGTTGGCTTCGCCTCGTTCATTTTTCAGGAACCTTTCCGTAGCAGAGGGTTTCCTTAAAGATGGAAAAGGTCTTTTGGGAAACCGTGTGTGTCTGGTGGTTCCAGAATCAGGCTGTTGCACGGAGTTACCGATATCAACAATGTAGGAAACCTCAATATTTGCTTTTGCTAATGTGAAGATTGTGTATCACCGCCTTTCTCTCTAACGAAAACAGCCGCTTCCGAAATCGGGAAACGGCTGCATCACATATTTTTGACTGTACCAAGTATAACAGATATGGATTTGCGGGGAAAGAGCAAAACCGTGCCAATGTTGTGCCAATTATACACAAGACTGCCAGAACTTACGAATTTGTCTAAAACAGGTATATACACTCATGGGTGCAGGTAAGCATGGGGTAGAAAATTAGGACAAAAGTGAGAAAATCGGTGTTGTTATCAGGTGGGACAGAAGGTATGATAGGAGCGGATTGAAATCTAAGATAAAGGTATCGGGAACAAGGAGGAAATTTTCATGAAATTGATTAACAACAGTATACCAGTGAGCATCCTGATGGGTGCAGCCTATGGAGACATGAGAGGGTACAGGCAGCTTCTGCGTGCTGTAAATGACTTAAGACAGGACTTCGCAATGATGTTCCCCTGTTACTGGTGGAGCGATGCCCCCGTGAGTGTTCGGATGGATTTATGCTATGACAGGGCGGATATAGCGGACCAAGGCCCTGATGTACGGTACAGGGGAATCTTTTTGAACGATGAAGAAAGGCTTGTAGATTGGTCTGTGGTGCATTTCCCGGAGGATAAGGCCGGTGACGGCAGGAAGATGCGAGGATCCAATGAGAGCATTTACCGGCATTTTTTTGAGGTGATCCTGCGCCTGGGAGGCAATGTGTTGTGGCCTGCTATGCATGAGGGAACCACCGCATTTAATTTTAACACGGATGAACACGGCAGACAAAGAACTGGAGAGCCGTGAGAAAGAATCCTCCCATATGGGTATGGGGGCAATCCGTCCAATTCCCGCTATCGCCGCATTCATCTTGTCCGCCCTCCAGGCTGACGGCATTCAATTCGACTGTTCGAAATCTTTCATTATACGAATGAGCAGTATTACACCATAAACCGACAGAATCATTTCTGAAATAAATCCCGCATAAGTAATTCCGTATTCATGGAATAACAGATTCAGCAGTACTATAGCAGGAATTTCAAGGACAATCTTCCTGAGAATCGCAAAAAACAAAGATTTCTTTCCCATACCAATACTTTGGAATACACCTACCGCAAGGAAGTCCACCAGCATAAAAGGTATGGACGCGCTAAATCCGCGCAAGAACAATTCCCCATAAGCAATGACTTCTCCCTGCTTCATGAATAAACGGATCAATGGAGCAGCAAATATCCAGCAGAAAACTGCAATTATCATCATACAGGGAACCATGAGCTTCGCAACCGTCTGAATCGTTTTCTGGAAACGTTCTTTATTCCTGCTGGCATATGTATAACCGACTAATGGCATGACTCCCTGCGTTCCTCCTATGGCAACCTGAATCGGAACCATATAAATTTTCTGTGCGATTCCTATTGCTGCCACAGCGGAAGAACCGTAGCCTGCGATAAAGTTGTTCAAAATTGTCATTCCCGTCACATTCAACAGGTTCTGAATGGAAGCAGGTATGCCAACACCCAAAACACCCATTACAATTTCCCGTTTGAAAGAGAGATTCCTTGGATGGAGCCGGATATTGGTTTTGTTTCTTTTCACTGCCAGGTAAATAAAGAAGTATGCGCATGCAGAGCAGTTGGAAAGAAAAGTGGCAAGCCCGGCCCCGGCTGCTCCCATTCCCAACCCCCAGGGTAAGATAAAGACGGGATCAAGAAAAATATTTAGTATACATCCGCTCATCGTTCCGATGCTCGCATGAAGCGCAGCTCCTTCAGATCGTACCAGGTACGCTATCACTACATTCAATATGGTAGGTATTGCGCCGCATAGAACAGCCCATTGCATATATTTGATGGTTGCTCCCATTGTATCCGCATCCGCTCCCAGCAGACAGACCAGCGGATTCAAAAAAACGGTACAAAGAATGGAAAGCAGCGCTCCACTGAACACAGCGCCATAAAAGCCAAAAGCAGCGCTCTCTCTGACCGTTTTCACATTTCCGGTGCCAAGTGCCCGGCTCATCATGCTGGAGGAACCTACGCCAAACAGATTGTTGACAGCGTTGAACGCAAGGAGGGTCGGCGCTGCCAGCGCAACGGCAGCACTTTCTACTTCATTATTCAGCATTCCGACAAACAATGTGTCCGCAAGGCTGTACAGGACAGTGACCAATGCTCCTAAAATCGTGGGAACCATCAATGTTCTTATAGCGGAAGGAACTGGCATCTGCTCAAACAGCTTTTTATTCGTACTATCTTCGTTCATTTTTATGTCCCCTTTCCTGTGAGTATAAATTGCATTCAATCCGGTCGCAGAAGCTCTGAATCAGTTTCCTTTCTTCATCAGAAAATCCTGCAAATATAAATTCAATGAACTCCATCTGCATTTTTTGTCCTGCCCGTACAATGTTGCTTGACGTTTCCGTTAATTTCAGATGGATTCGCTTTCGGTTTCCTGCATCCGGCTCACAAAGAAGCAGCCCTTTGTCCGCCAGCTCATTTACAGCCAAAGAAACATGGGACTTCTGCATTTTCTTCATCTTTACAATATCAGCAGCAGTATCCAGATGGGGGTTATTGGCAAGAAACAACAAAACGTCAACTTCTGCTGAAGATAGCTGGAACCTGCCTGCGACAGATTTTCTTCTCACAAAGTATTCTCTTTCCATAGAGTCTATAAATAACCAGTAATCTTTTTTCATAGATTCCTCCGTGTTCTAATTTGAACATGGGTATTATAGTTCTAATTTGAACATTTGTCAAGAAGGTTTGAAAAAATTTCAGTCTGGCATCAATTTCGAAAAGATACAATTCTATAATATTCTCTACAAATATACAATACCCATTTCCGATTTCATGCTACACTGATCATCACAGTTCCTATGTCCATCAATGCAGAAATGCAGCCAATACAAGACAGGAGGGTAAATTATGTTTGAAAAACTGTTTGAGCCGATTCAAATCCGGGGATTGAAGCTGGACAGCCGGGTCATCATGCCTGCCATGGGGACGAAGTTTTCCGGCAGGGCAAGCTATGTGACCGACCAGCTGATCGACTACCATGTGGCCAGGGTAAAGGGAGGCAGCACCTTGAATATCGTGGAGGTCACCAGCGTCCATACGCCCAGCGCCCCCAGGGGGTTCCTTTCCATTTCGGAGGACGAATATATTCCGGGGCTGAAAAGGCTGACGGATGCCATTCATCAGGCAGGCGGCAAGGCGGGCGTGCAGCTCTGGCAGGGAAGCCTGGCAGTGGGAATGGATCAGACCGCCCAGATTCTGATGGCCAGCGACATGCCTATGGGGCCTGGGATGACGCTTCCCGGAATCACGGTGGAGCAGATTAGGGAAGTGGTGGAATGCTATGGACAGGCGGCAAGGCGTGCTGTGGCGGCAGGGTTTGACTGTCTGGAGTTCCACTGCGCCCACAATTATCTGCCCCATTCTTTCCTGTCGGGGGGCATCAACCACAGGACGGACGAATATGGGGGGAGTTTTGAGAACAGGGCCAGATTCCCCCTGGAGGCTATCCGGGCCATCCGGGCCAATATCCCGGAGGATATGCCGCTGTTCATGCGGATTGATGCCCATGACGATTATCTGGAGGGCGGGCTGACCATCGAGGAGGTAATCGCATTCTGCAAGCTTGCGGGAGAAGCCGGGGTGGATGTGCTGGATGTGTCCCGGGGCAATGTCATCACGCCGGCCAATAAATATGAGGTTCCGCCCATTGACCTGCCCAGGGGATTCAACATAGAGAACGCAGCCAGAATCCGCAGGGAGACGGGGATGCTGACTGTGGGCGTGGGCCGCCTGAACGAGCCTTATATCGCCCAGAAAGTTCTGGAAGAGGATAAGGTGGACATGGTGGTGATGGGGCGCGCCCAGCTGGCAGACCCGGAATTCCTTAATAAGGTAAGGCAGGGCAGGCTGGAGGACATCGACTACTGCGTGGGCTGTGATCAGGGATGCCTGGACGGCTTTGCTGATGTGGACTGTCCCCATATCACCTGCCTGCGGAACCCTGCTGTAGGCAGGGAGAGGGAATGCGCCATAGTGCCTGCGCAGAACCCGGAGACGGTCCTGATAGCGGGCGGGGGCATTGCCGGGCTGGAGGCGGCAATCATCCTGAAACTGAGAGGGCACAATCCGATTCTGTGCGAGGCATCAGACCATCTGGGAGGGCAGTTCCTGACTGCGGGAATGGCGCCCAGAAAGGCGGAGATGAAGCAGGCTGTCCTGGATATGGCGAAAAAGGCCCAGCGTCTGGGGGTGGAGATTCGCCTGAACACGCCGGTCACAGGGAAGCTGATTCAGGAGATGCATCCCCATACAGTGTTCAATGCCATTGGGGCACAGCCTTTGATTCCCAGGATACCCGGTGCGGAACTGCCCTTTGTGGTCAACTCCCATGATGTCTTAAACGGCAAGGTGGCTCCTGCAGGCAGGGTGGTCGTCATCGGCGGCGGTATGGTAGGCATGGAAGTGGCGGAATATCTGGCGGAGAGGGGCTGTAAGGTCACGGCTCTGGAGATGCTTAAGGATTACTGCATGGATATGGGAAGCGCACGGAAGTTCTGTGTGGCCGAGAGCATCCAGGCGGCAGGGATTGCGGTGGAGACGGAAGTCACGGTGACGGCAATCGAACCCGGCAGGGTAATCGGGCAGAAAGCGGGCGAGGAGGCGGAATACCCCTGCGACTATGCAGTGATGGCCATTGGTTCCCGCTCCCGTGACGGACGGGAACTGGAGGAGGCCGCGTATGCCAATGGAATCGGATATATGGTCATCGGAGATGCGGCACAGGCCAGGCGGGCGTTGAACGCAACCCGTGAGGCCATGGATGCCGCGCTGACCTTTGACAATCCCAAAGTGCATGAGGAGGTGTCCCGCCCGAAAAAAGTGGTATTTCTCACAGGTGCAACGGGAATCATGGGGCAGGAGACCATGAAGCAGCTGCTGTCCAGGAGCACCCGTTTCCAGGTCCGGGCACTGGCAAGGCCCTCTGAGAAGAACAGGGCTCTGATGAAGAAATACATGTGCCCCTCCCTCCAGGTCATCTGGGGAGATATGGCAGATTATGAGACCATAAAGCAGGGGGTGGATGGAGCCGATTATGTGCTGCATATCGGCGCTATGGTGTCGCCTGCGGCGGATCAGTATCCGGAGAAGACGCTGTACACGAATATCGGTTCCACCTTGAACATCATCAAGGCCATCAGGGAGCAGCCGGAGCCTGACAAAGTGCATTTTGCCTATGTGGGGACGGTGGCCATGACGGGAGGGCGGACTGACCCCATTCACTGGGGCAGGGTAGGAGACCCTATCAATCCCTCTATTTTTGACTACTATGCCATATCGAAAGTCTTTTCCGAGCTTGCGGTGTATGAGTCGGGGCTGAAGCACTGGGTATCCATCCGCCAGACGGGCCAGCATCCCAGCGCGGACGGGGCCGGGGAACAGCCCATCATCTTCCATCAGCCGCCCAACAATGTCCTGGAGTGGAGCACCTCCGTGGAATCCGGCATCTGTATGGCAAACCTGTGTGAAGACTGGGTGCCGGAGAGCTTCTGGCGCAAAGGCTATAACTTAAGCAGCGGCGCGGGATACCGTCTGGCTACATGGGAGCTGATGGATATCAGCCTGGGAGCTTTCGGCCTGGGGCTCAAGGACGTGATGGACTGCAGGATGATGGCGCAGTACAATTTCCACGGCCATTATTTTTCCGATGGGGACAGACTGGATGAAATCCTGCATTTCCGCTGTATTCCCGCACAGCAGTATTGGGACGGGGTCCGGGAGGAGATGCGGAGGATGGCGGCCAATCCCTTGATTGCGGCCATGTTCCCCAGCGGAGAGCAAATGAAGGCCCACAATGTGGAAATCGGCAGAAAGCGGATGGGGACGTATTGGATGTTTGAAAATAAGGAAGAGGACTGGATTAAGGCGTTCTTTGGTTCCCGGGAGAAGCAGCAGGCTATGAAAGGCTGGGAGGACGGGTTTGAACTGTATCATCCCAGTGAGGAGGTCACTTATCTGGACCACGGTTATGATGAGGGGAAGGGCATGGAGAATCTGACCCTGGAGGATCTGCAGAAAGCGGCGGGGTTCAGGGGAGGCGAATGCCTTGCAACAGAAGTGCCGGATATCTATACGCCGATTAAATGGCGCTGTGCGGAGGGACATGTATTTGAGATGTCGGTGAATGCGGTGCTGGGAGGAGGCCACTGGTGTCCGGAATGTCTGCGCAGTGAATGGAAGTATGGGCAGATTGCGAAGAAGAATCCGTTCTATGCCCAGGTCTGGACTCCCATACATGGGGAGGGCGATGACTATGTGATTCCTATGGAGTTTTCCGCTTACGATATATGCCGGGAGCTGAAAGCGAAACTGGGGCTTGATTGACCACATCCTATAAGTATACATTGCCATGAATGGAACAGCGGGAAGTCTGCGGGCCTGGCCTGCGGGCTTTTCCGTTTTATGGAGAAATATCGCCACAAGCCAATCCCCATTTTCTTTACAATACTTTGGATTTTATCGGATGCCTTGCCATATTGTCTGGACAGCTCGAAGTAGCAGATTTGCTTTTTGCCATGACATAATCAAGAGTAATCAGGAGGAGGTTAGTTTGAAAATGCATAAATATGATACCCTACAGGAGTGGATTGAAAAAGAAGGCAATAGCCATATTGGGGAAAATGGCAGTTATGCAGATGCAGAAGGAAGAGACATCCCATTATCCGCAAAAGATTCGTTAGCTCATATCTATGGACATCCCATGTGGGAGGGATATGGCAGGAACCTCTATGCGCCATGGGGCGACCTGGAGACCATTGAAAAGACAGAGCAGTTTACCTTTGGAGCAATCAGTGATTGGTGCGGTTGGGGAAGCCAAAGAAGCCTGGAGGATTTAAACAGGATGCAAGACCTGAACGCACAGGGAAAAATGGCAGTCCATTCAATTTATCCGCCGGAAGCCTGTTCAGAAGAAAACCACAAGGCATGCGCCCAGATAGTATTATTCAAAGGGAACCCCGGAAGTCCGCTTGCGCTTGTAGCGGCAGGCGGAGGTTACCAGGTCGTGTGTTCCATATGGGAGGGATATCCCTATGCCATGGAGCTGCTTTCACAGGGGTATCATGTCGCAGTGTTGAAGTACCGTACAGGCTATCAGCTAAAGGCAAAAGACCGGCTGGGGCAGCGAAGGGAAGCGGAGGAAGACATGATACAGGCAGTACGCTTCTTAACCGAGCATCAGGAGCAGCTTGGGATAGAAATGGAAAATTATACAATGATAGGCAGCTCTGCGGGCGGCGGACTGATTACGCAATTTGTTTTTGGCTATTATGGCAGCTTATACAAAAGAGAGGGATTGCCCAGACCTGCCACAATCAATCTGATATATACGGATCGATTTTTGTTTTATGAACCAGAGTGGAATATAGATATTACATTCGGCGAAGCGGACAGGGATTTGGCGGTATTTTGCATTGTCGGGGAAATGGATGCTTTTGGCGGAGATGCAGTGATGGACAGGAAGATGCCTGAATTGCGGGCAGCTTTGGGAGATTCAAAGGTCTGTTACAGGAAATTCCCGGCAGGGTTCTATCATGGAGCGGGACTTGGAACCGGGACACCGGGCGAGGGCTGGCTGCAGGCTGCGATTGATTTCTGGAAAGAACAAAATGGAGGTGAATTATAATGCTGGACAATGTATCGAAAAAAACGAATGGCCATACGGGAAAAAGGGCGTATAATCCCTACCTGCCCAGCTATGAATACATACCGGACGGAGAGCCGTACCTATTCGGGGACAGGCTTTATCTATTCGGTTCCCATGACCGGTACAATGGAACGGATTATTGCGAAAATGATTATGTATGCTGGTCTGCCCCGGTGGATGAGCTGGGAGACTGGAGATATGAGGGGGTTATTTACCGTAAGGAGCAGGATTCCCGGAATGCCATTCCCCGAAAGCCTCTTCAGGCGCCGGACGTACAGCTTGCGGAGGATGGCAGGTATTATCTGTACTATTGCCCGGCAGGACTGGGCTGTATCGGGGTTGCGGTCTGCGACAGCCCGGCGGGACAATATAAGTTTCTGGGGCATGTCCGCTATGGGGACCAGACCCTGTTGGGAGGCAGAAAGGGAGACGGATTTCCCTTTGACCCCGGAATTTTTCGGGACGGGGACGGGAGGATATGGTTGTATTATGGATTCGCTCCCATGAATGAGCAGATGGATGCTTTTGTGAACCCGGATGGCTTATGGGAGAGCGGCCCCTTTGTGGCAGAGTTGGAAAAAGATATGCTTACGGTCAAAGGAGTGCCGTCTCGGGTGGAAATTACCGGCTGCCCGGAGAAATGCCATGATTTCTTTGAGGCCAGTTCCATGCGGAAAATCGGAGAACGGTACTGCTTTATCTATTCTTCCCAGAACAGCCATGAGCTTTGCTATGCCCTGGGCAAAAATCCCGGAGGGCCCTTTCAATATGGAGGCGTGCTCCACAGCAACGGCGATATAGGGATGCCGGGAATTACCGAAGCCAACAGACAGAATTATACGGGAAATAACCACGGCAGTCTGATACAGATAAAAGGGCAGTGGTATGTTTTTGGGCACCGCATGACCAATTATACGCTTTTCTCCAGGCAGGGGGTGGCAGAGCCGGTGGAAATCATGGCGGACGGGCATATCGGCCAGGCTGAGATGACCAGCGGCGGACTGGGAGGGCCGCTGCCCTGGGAGGGAAGCTTTGAGGCGCGGATTGCCTGTGTGCTTCGCTCCGGGACAGGAGCCATTCACAGCGGAGTCTCCGGTGAGATGCTGGAGGCGGTGAAAGCGGTTCATCCTGCTTTTGTACAGAGCGGAGAGGACAGGGAGTCGGAGCCGGACCAGTATATTACCCATATGAGGGACGGCGCGGCTGCAGGCTTTAAATATTTTGATGCCTGCGGGAACCGTAAAATCACGGTTGTGACCAGAGGAAGCGGCGGAAAGATGGAGGTACGGACGGCAGAGGGAGAGATTGCCGCCGTGATACCTTTGAAAGAAGAAAAAGAATGGAAAGAGAGCGAGGAGGCTCTGCTTGTGGGATTATGCGGCAGGCAGGCGCTGTTTTTTGTTTACCGTGGGGACGGGGCCATAGACTTCAAAGCATTTTCCTTGCGGATATAATAGGTTTTTTACTGTTCTGGCGGTCTTGAGTATAAGTAATGGTCGGGATATCCAGGAGGCATACAGGCGCGGTTTCTACAAAAAAAAGTACAAAAATATAATAACTTATTAAAAAATTTTGATAGGATATGTTTTATGAGGGGGTGAGTCATAATGCTGCTGAGTATTTTGAATGTGGTTTTCACTGTGGCTTATGAAATATGTAAGCTGATATGTACGCTGATGCTGATTTACGCATCATATCTATATATAAAAAAGAACAGATAAAACTATGAAAAGTGGGAGGCAGAGCATGCGGAAGAGTTTATTTCGGGCAGAGAAAATCAGTGACAGGATTACCAGGATTCATCTGCCGGGAGAGGTATTTTCCTACCTGGTGGAGGGGGAGAAGAAAGCGGTATTGATTGATACCGGGTGCGGAATCGGAGATTTGAGGGGATTCGTGGAGGACTTGACGGAAAAGCCATTGACCGTCCTGCTTACCCACGGGCATGTAGACCATGCTCCCGGCGCCGTGCAGTTTGAGAATGTGTACATGAATCTCCTGGACAGCCGGATATTTCAGGAACATAACGTTTTGGAAAAAAGAAAGGGGTATGCGGAAAGCGTTTCCGAAAAGGTTCCTTTCACGGAAGCGGATATGCTGCCGGTGGGTTCCTGCGAAAGGTTCCGGCAGCTGTCGGACGGGGACTGCTTTGATTTGGGCGGGCTGCAGGTGACGGCGTATGCCTGCGGCGGCCATACGCCCGGCAGCATGGTTTTCCTGATACAGGAGGAGGGGTATCTGCTGTTGGGAGATGCCTGCAATCCATTTACATTCCTGTTCGACAAAAGCTGCCTGGGTGTGGCGTCCTATGAGCGCAATCTTCTGGCCCTGCAGGGAAAGGTGCAGGGGCGGTATGGGAAGGTGCTGATTTCTCATGGAGAGGGGACTGCCTCCAGGAACATGCTGGAGGAAAATTACCATGTCTGTGAAGCCATCAAGAGAGGGGATGTGGTGAATATTCCCTTTGAGTTCCAGGGAAGGAAAGCATTCCTGGCAAAGCCCCAGGGCAGGCGGAATGAGTTTGGGGAAGAAATGGCGAACATAGCTTATAATCCGGACAGGATTTATGAGTGAATACTTATAGGAAAGAGCAGGTGCGTTTTATGGAACAGCGGATTATGGATGTCCTGCAGGGCGGGGAGGGCAATTATATCCTGCCATTTTTCTGGATGCACGGCGCACAGGAGGCTGATACCAGAAAGCTGATGCAGGCGGTATATGACTGCGGCATCCGGGCTGTGTGCCTGGAATCCAGACCCCATCCGGACTATGTGGGGGAACAATGGTGGCATGATGTGGACATCATCCTGGAGGAAGCGAAAAAAAGGGACATGAAGGTCTGGATTTTAGACGATTCCCATTTTCCCACGGGGTATGCAAACGGCGCGGCAGCAGACGCTCCCAGGGGGCTGAAAAGAATCAGCCTGATGGAGAGGCATTATGATATCACAGGGCCCCAGCGCGGCACAAAACTGGACATCGGAAAGCATCTCAACTGGAACGCCCGGACAAGGCAGAGGGATGAGGGATATTATCAGGAGAAATTAGAGGCCGTGCTCCTGGCAAAGGTGGCGGAGGACGGCGGGACGGAGGCCAGAACCGAAACACAGGCAGGAGGAGAATGGGACTGGCAGGATAATTTCCGGGATTACGGGAAGACAGCCAGAACCATAGCCCAGGTACAGAACGTGACCGGGCAGGTGGAGGACGGTTGGCTCTACCTGGATTTACCGGAGGGAGAGTACAGGGTTTATGTGCTCACTACGAAGCTCTATGCGGCCATGATGCTGGGGGACGGGATTTCCCTGTTGGAAAGGGATTCCGTGAAGCTGTTGATTGACGAAGTCTATGAAGCGCATTATAAGCGCTATGCCCCTTATTTTGGCAATACCATTGCGGGCTTCTTTTCCGATGAGCCGGGATTCTTCAACTTAAGCGACAGGGGCTACGGTTATGCGGCCAGAACCGGGGAGGAGAGCGTGCCGCTTCCCTGGACGGAAGACGTATATGGGGAGCTGCGGGAGAGCTTTGGGGAACGGACAGACGGGATGCTGCCGTTTCTGTTCGGGGACAGCAGCGCCATTCCCGGTCAGGAGAGGGAAATCCGCGTCAGGTATATGGATATCGTTTCCCGGAAGTACGGGGAGAATTTTTCGGGACAGCTGGGGCAGTGGTGCAGGGAGCATGGGGTGGAGTACATCGGCCATATCGTGGAGGACGCGCCGGGCTATGAGCGTCTGGGGCAGAGCCCGGGCCATTATTTCAGGGCAATCAGGGGGCAGGATATGGCGGGCATCGATATCGTGCTGAACGGCCTGATGCCGGGGGAGGACAGAGGACAGGGGCTGTTCTACCACTATGGGCTGGCACAGCTCGCAGGCTCCCTGGCAAATCAGGCGCCCCATCAGAGAGGCCGTGCGCTGTGTGAGATTTTCGGGGCTTATGGATGGGCGGAGGGTGTCACTTTGATGAAATGGATGGCAGACCATATGCTCACGGGAGGCATCAATTATTTCGTGCCCCATGCCTTTACGGACAGGGAGTTCCCGGATGAGGACTGTCCGCCCCATATTTGGGCTCAGGGGAAGAATCCCCAGTATCCCTTTATGCCGGTGCTGTTCGGGTACATGAACAGGATGGCCCATCTGTTGAGCGGAGGGGAGCCTTTGGTGCGGAATGCCATTCTCTTTGAGGCGGAATCGGACTGGGCGGGGGAGACCTGTCCCTACTTTGTGTTGGGCAGGGAGCTTCTGGAGAGGCATGTTCCCTATCATGTGGTGTGTGCGGACGACCTGAAAGAGGCCCAGGAAGAGGAGGGGCTGCTTCGGATCGGGAATATGCGGTATGCAAATCTGTTTATTCCACCGGCGGCATATCTGGCGAGAGAGACGGCGGTGGTTCTGCAGAGACTGGAAAAGAAAGGGATAAATATCTTTTTTGTAGGAGGAAAGCCCAGGGGGTATTCCGGAGAAGAGCTGCCGGAACTGGAATTTATTCCGAAGATTGGGCTAGAGGAAATGCGGAAGCTGGCGGCGGAGGCGGCTGTGCTGAAAGTTACGGCGGACAGGGACGCAGATGAGACAGGGAGATTAGTGGAAGACGTCTCCGCGCCGAAAGCTGTAGCGGAAGACATGCAGTGGACGGGCGGTATTTTGGGGTTGCGCTGCTATTCTTACCGGCAGCAGGGAATGAGGATACATATGTTGCAGAATACTTCCTGGAGCGAGACGGTATTAGCCAGGATTCTGTTTCAGGATAGTAACCCGGATACGGAGATAATAAGGTATGACGGCATGGAGCAGAAAATATACAGAACTATTTCCGGGCAGACCACAGACGGGAAGCAGAGCGTCCAGATATGCCTGGAGCCTATGGAAGCCCATGTATATCTGGAATGTGCCCGAGGGACGGAGAACGGAAACGGCCTTTTGGAGGAGGAACCCTGCCCTGGCATTGCCAACCTGTATAATGGCAGTTATCGGATAGAGCGGGCGGAATATGACAGGCCGGATGTCTGGCTGGAATGTGGGACCACGGATACGCTTTATGACATAGCGCGGAAATATCCGGGATTTGCAGGAACCGTGCGGTACAGCCTGGAGTATACGGATGAGGGATATGGGTGGGTGCTGTTGGAGGATGCCTTGGAGGCGGTTGAGGTATTTTGCGACGGAATGAGACTGGGGAAACGGATTGCGCCGCCTTATCGTTACGAACTGCCCGCATCAGAAAGCCATACGGTACACAGGCTGCGGATTGAGGTGAGCACCACACTGGTCAATGCGGTGCCGGACGCCTTATCCTGCAAACGGCCCGTAGCGCCTGCGGGATTCTGCGGGGAGGTGCTTTTCCTGAAGTGAGAGGCGGCTGGCCGGGTTTGTTTGGTCTGGCCTGAATCATAAAGTGAGTTTTCAGCGTATAGCAGATGCCTGCCAAATGGCGGGAAAAGGAGGATGTAGAGGATGAATTTGTACGATTTGAGAGTAGAGTACCGAAAAGAGCCGGTAGGTCTGGCAGTAAGAGAGCCCCGTTTTTCCTGGAAGATTGGCTCTGAGGAGAAAGATGTACTACAGACAGCGTATCAAATCCTTGTGACAGACGGGGAGCGCACTGTCTGGGACAGCGGGAGGCGGGAGAGCCGGGACAGCGTCCTGGTGCCCTATGAGGGAGAGGAGCTGCAGGAGGAGAGCCGGTACCAGGTATCCATCGTCTCGGAGGACAACCATGGTAACCGAACAGAAAACACCACCTGGTTCGAAACAGGGCTGTTTGACCCCAGGGGGCTGAAAGCACAGATGATTACCCACGATTTCCCCCGGGAAGAGACCGCGTGCCCTGTCTTTTACCGGAACTTCAGCCTGGAAAAGCCGGTCTCCCGGATAAGGCTGTACATAACGGCCCACGGCATCTATGAGGCATGCATCAATGGAAAGCGCGTGGGGGAGGAGTACATGGCCCCCGGCTGGACCAGCTACCACAAGCGCCTGCAGTACCAGTATTACGATGTGACGGCATATGCCGCCCGGGAAAACGAAATCGCCATCACCGTGGGAAACGGATGGTACAAAGGAATCCTGGGCTTTGACTGCAAGCCGGACCGCTACGGCAGCAGGGTGGAAGCCATGGCGGAGCTGAGGATTGAGTATGCGGACGGCACCAGGGATGTCATCGCCACGGACGGGGACTGGAAAGTGCGCACCGGGGAAATCCGTTACAGCGAGATTTACATGGGGGAGACCATCGACACGGACGCCCCTTTTGTCCGGGAGGGCAAGGCGGTGGAGGTGCCCTTTGACAAAGGCATCCTCACGGCCCAGGAAAATGAGCCCGTGCGGATTACGGAAAGGCTTGCGGCAAAGGAAATCTTCACAGACCCCAAAGGAAGACGCCTGGTGGATTTCGGCCAGAACATTACCGGCCTGGTGGAGCTGAGGATACAGGGAAGAAAAGGACAGAAAATCGTGGTGCGCCATGCGGAGACATTGGACAAGGACGGCAATTTCTATCCGGAGACCCTGCGCAGCGCCAAATCCGAGGACACCTATATCTGCAACGGGCAGGAGCAGGTATTCCGGCCCCATTTCACATTCCACGGGTTCCGCTACATAGCGGTGGAGGGGATAGAGGACATGCGCCCGGAAATGTTCACGGCCTGCGTGATGCATTCTGACATGGAGAAGACAGGGGATTTCTCCTGTTCCAATGAAAAAGTCAACCGACTGCAGCTCAATATTGCCTGGGGGCAGAGAGACAACTTTCTGGATGTGCCCACGGACTGCCCCCAGAGGGACGAGCGGCTGGGATGGATGGGGGATGCCCAGGTGTTCTCCTGGACGGCAGCCTACAATCGGAACACGGCCCTGTTCTTCACCAAATGGATGCGGGATATCTCGGCGGACTCTTCCCTGGAGAACGGGGTGCCCCATGTGGTGCCGGATATCCTGGGCACCTACAGCTCCTCGGCATGGAGCGATGCGGCGGTGATCATCCCCTGGGTGGTGTACCAGACCTATGGGGACAGGCGGATACTGGAGGAAGCCTGGAAATGCATGCACGAGTGGGTGGACTATATCGCTGCCCGCTGCAATGAGGACGGCCTGTGGATGAGCAATTTCCAGTACGGCGACTGGCTGGCCCTGGACAAGGAGGAGTGCGGGGACAGGACAGGCTCCACGGATAAGTACCTGGTGGCAAATGCCTATTATCTGTATGTGACGGATCTGGTCAGGCAGGCTGCGGAGGCGCTGGGAAAGGAAGAGGAGGCGGAAGAGTACCGCAGGATTTTCGAAAGGACTCTGGAATCGTTCCGGGAGGAATATTATACGAAGCGGGGGCGGATTGTCAGCGAGACACAGACGGGCTGCGTGCTGTCGCTGTATTTCAATCTGGCCAGACCACAGGACAGGGAGAAGATACTGCGCACCCTTTTGACCAACATAGAGAACCACAAGAACCATTTGACTACTGGATTCGTAGGGACGCCTTACCTTTGCCATGCGCTGTCGGAGAACGGGGCCCACGACATGGCGGCCCTGCTGTTCATGCGGGAGGACTACCCGTCCTGGCTGTACGCGGTGGGAAAAGGGGCCACTACCATATGGGAAAGGTGGAACTCCATCCTGCCGGACGGCTCCTTTGAAATGTCGGGCATGAATTCCCTGAACCATTATGCCTACGGCTCTGTAGGTGACTGGATGTACCGCAAGATTGCGGGAATCAACCAGCTGGAGCCCGGCTATCGGCGCATCTGTATCCGTCCCATGTTCGTAAAGGGGATTGAGGAGGCGCAGGGAGAACTGGAATCGCCCTATGGAAAGATTGTCAGCGCCGTAAGCTGCCGTGACGGGAAAATCCATGTGCGGGTACAGATACCTGCCAATACCACGGCGGCGCTGTACCTGCCGGAAAAAGAGGGTTGCATCGAACTGGGTTCCGGAGAATATGAATATGAGTACGATACGGACACGGTGCTTCGGATGGAACGCTTTACCATGGACTCCACGCTTGGGGAGATTGTGGAGCAGCCTGTGGCCCGGCAGATGTTTGAACAGTTCATGCCGGGATTCATGGACAATCCTATGATTGCATATGCCCTGCCCATGACGCTGGCTGAGATGCTGGGCTCCGCGCCGGAGGCGCGCCCCCTATATGAGGCGGTGCTGAAAGCGCTGAACGAAACCGCATAAAACTATTGACTGTATGTGAATCGACGTCCACTGAAACGGACAAGGAGTGTAAAAATGAAGCTAAAAGAGATTGCCCATTCCCGCACTGGGGACAAGGGCGAAATATCCAATATTTCCGTGATACCCTATCGGGAGGAGGACTTTGACTTCCTGAAAGAAGTCCTCACAGCGGAGAAAGTAAAAGAATATTTTTCGGAAATCTGCCACGGCAGCGTCACCCGGTATGAACTGGAGGGCATCAAGGCATTTAATTTCGTGCTGGATAAGGCACTTGGGGGCGGCGTGACCCGTTCCCTGGCCCTGGACAAGCATGGAAAGACACTGGGCATGGCGCTTCTGGAGATGGAGATTCCGGAGAGGGAGGCGGATACGGAGAAGCGTTTCTGCCCCATGGCAGCGGGACAGGCGGAAAAGGAATATACCCCCGCAGGCCGGACCATCCGAATCGGAAGCGGGGCCGGGTACGCCGGGGACAGGCTTGATGCAGCCGTGGAACTGATGGAGAAAGGGAACCTGGACTATATCATTTTCGAATGCCTGGCGGAGCGCACCATTGCCCTGGGACAGAAAGAGAAGCTGAAAAATCCCCGGAAAGGCTACAACCGGCGCCTGGAGTACAGAATGGCCCGCATCCTGCCCCTGGCCCACAGGAACAAAATCCGTGTGATAACCAATATGGGGGCGGCGAACCCCTATGCCGCAGCCGTGAAGACGAAAGAGATGGCGGAGGCCATGGGGCTTGCGGGATTCAAGATAGCCTGCGTCACGGGGGGACGACATCGCTGAGAGCCTGCCGGTATATATGGAGCTGCCGGTACTGGAGACCGGAGGGAAGCTGAAAGAGTTCAGGGAGGACCTGATTTCCGCCAATGCCTATATGGGGGCGGAGGGCATCGTCCAGGCGCTGCGGGACGGAGCAAACCTGGTGATTACAGGCCGTGTCTCCGATCCGGCGCTTACCATCGGCCCCCTGGTGTATGAATTCGGATGGAACGTGGAAGACAACCCGGGCCAGATGGGCCAGGCGGTCCTGGCCGGGCATCTCCTGGAATGTGCGGGCCAGGTGACAGGGGGCTACTATGCGGAGCCGGGCTACAAGGAGATTGACGGCCTGGACAGGCTGGGCTTCCCCGTGGTGGAGGTGGCCCAGGACGGGAGGTTCCTCCTTACGAAGCCGGAGGGCAGCGGCGGAGCGGTCTTGACGGATATCTGCAAGGAGCAGATGGTCTATGAGATTCACAATCCCAAAGCATACATGACCCCGGATGCCATCGCGGACTTCTCACAGGTAGTCTTTACCCAGATGGGAAAGGACAGGGTGCTGGCAGAGAATGCCGCCTCCCACGGCAGGCCGGAAACCCTGAAAGTAAGCGTGGGCTATCAGGACTGCTATATCGGGGAGGGCGAGATTTCCTACGGCGGCAGCGGCTGCCTGGAGCGGGCGGAGCTTGCGGCCCGGATTCTGGAAAAGCGGCTTTCCCTGATGGGGGTGAGGCCGGAGGAGCGCAGAATCGACTTTATCGGGCTGAATTCCTTATACGGGGACAAGATTTCACATACCCTGTCCCGGAACGCCCCGCCGGAAGTCCGCCTGCGCTTCTCCGTCAGGAGCAGGGACCAGAGGGCGGCACAGCTGTTGGCGGAGGATGTGGAGACCCTGTATACCAACGGCCCTGCAGGCGGAGGCGGCGCTACCGGCAAGGTGACGGAGGTGGTATCGGTCTGTTCGGTTTTCGTGCCCCGAAAGGATGTAGTCCCGAAAGTGGACTATCTGGAAACAAAAGGATATTTCGATGAAGAGACAATGGGTCTGATCAGGAGGGAGGAAGCGGAATTCGGCGTTCCGGTGAATCCCTACGATGCCTGCCACTTCTGGTCCGGCAGGGAAAGGGAGATTCAGGAGCTGTGCGTTGCCGCCATTGAAAAAAAGTATGCGGGCAGGACGGGAGAGATTGTCTTCTACGGCCCCTCCAATATCCAGATGTGGTATTCCCTGGAACAGGACATGTTTCCCTACAGGGCGCAGAACCATGGCATGGGAGGCTGCGTGGACCAGGACATGATGCAGTATGCGCCCCGGATGCTGTATGCGTTCAGGCCGCAGGTGGTCTTCTTCCAGACAGGCTCCAATGATTTGGCTGCGGGGCTGGCGCTGGAGCAGATTCTACAGAACAAAAAGGAAATGTACGGCCTTTTCCTGAGAAAGATGCCACAGGCCAGGCTGGTAGTCCTATCGGGACTGCCGCTGCCGGGACGGCAGCAGTTCTGGGAGGACACTGTGAAAATCAATGGACTGCTGAAAGAAATGTGCGCCGCCACGAAGCGACTGTATTTCCTGGACGCAACCGATGCCATGCTGTGCGGTGAGGGGCCGGAGGAGATGCGGGCCTTTGACGGCAGGTATTTTTGTCCGGAGTATTACCGTTTTGACGGAATCCATCTGAACAAAAAGGGGCATGACGTGTGGACCGCGCTGATGAAGCGGATGTTGGAGGAGATGGGGGTTACGCCTTAGGCTACCATGGTGAGGCAGGGGACAATCCCATAGGCTACTGCGCCTCATCTCCATCGGGTATCCGCAGGGAATCCGGTACTGCGGGCAGGGGCGTATCCTGCCGGATGTCGCCGGTTCTGCGGTATGCCAGGGGCGTGGTGCCAAAGGCGTCCCGAAATGCTTTCTGGAAATGGCTCTGGCTGGAGAAGCCCAGACAGGCGCTGATTTCGCTTAAGGATTTGGCGGTATACCGCAGCAGCTCCTTTGCCTTTTCCAGACGGCAGCGCATGATGAAGGAGGAGACGCTGAAATGGAGCTCCTCCTTGAATTTTTTTGCCAGGTAGGTGCGGCTGTAGCCTACATGGGCGGCCACGTCGCACACGGTGATGGCCTGGGTGCAGTTCTCCTGGACATAGCGGATGGCTTCCATCAGCATATTGTCGGACCGGTGAATCAGCTTCAGCCCGGCCACATGGGAGGTAAAATCCGTGACAGCATGGGCCAGCAGCACGCCGATGGATTCCGCCGACCTCATGCTGATGATTTTCTGCATGTAGGACTCTTCCATACGGAAAGAGAAGCCGCAGGAGAGCCCGCCCCGGATGGCGGCACGGCAGACAAGGGCCAGCACTACGATGGAGGTATACTTCAGGTACTCCAGATTATCTGTAGGCAGGTTCCACAGATAATTCGGAATCTGGATGCGGGAAAAGTCAGGGAGGGTCTCTATATTGCCGTGCTCCACTATGTTTAGCAGCCGGTTTTCCTGCCAGTAGATATTCTCATAGGCCAGTTCGTCTGCCGGCTGATAGATTTCTTCCAGATATTGATTGTGTACATTCTGATACAGCGGGGAGAAATCCTCTCCGGCTCCCACCAGGTCGTCCATGGTAATGCATTCCCCGGTGAGGAGATAATAGCTGTAGGTCAGGAAATGGACAAAGGTGCCGATATTGGTGGTCGGGATTTTGGTCATAAAGGCTTCAAACACCATTGCCTGTTCTTTCGGAACCTGAAGCTGCCTGCGCATGGCATAAAGCTTGTCCTTGTCGTAGGAGATACTGGAGACCGGCCCCAGCATGATTTCCTGCCCCTCCGGGAGCAGAAAATAGCCATAGTAATAGGTCAGGTCGGTCTGGTAACATACCATCTGCTTTTTCCATCTGCGGATGGTATCCAGATACTCCTCTGCCGGAGGGTACAGGGAAGCCTCTTCCGGAAAGGCATAAATCACTTCACCTCCGTCGTAGAGCCAGACAGGGTATCCGGTCGCGTGGTAGAGAAGCCTGCAAAATAAGGGTAAATTATATCTCATTCTCCTACCTTTCATAGATTTCATCTGTTCTTTTTTATGTACAGGTATGATGCGTAAATCAACATTACATCAGCTTACATATTTCATACGCCATCGTGAAAACACATTCAAAATGCGCAACAACATTTTGGTGCACCCCTCTGATAAAACATATCCGGTCAAGTGCACTTGAATACATTTAGATGGTTTTATTTTAGCATATATCCAGAGAAAAAGATACAAAAACATAATAAAAAATACACAGATATAATACGAAAGCAGTATTATTCCTTAAAATACAATCAGTGACAGGGAAACAAAGCGCGCATGTTTTCCGGCCATCATACACCGGTATTTGTCAGGTATGGATATCGGCAGTCGGACTTGAAAGAAAATAAAAGGAACCTGCGCATGCAACGCGCGGGCTGGGAGGAATCCTGATTGATAAGTACGCTGGAAGCGTGCAGAAAGGCGGATGAAATATGAAAAGAAAAGCATTGGCAGTCATAATGGCGGCCGCAATGGTCTTTGGACTTGCGGGCTGCGGACAGGATGGAGCGGACAGCAAAGAGTCTTCTTCCGGCAGCGGAGAGGAAGCATCGGGACAAGACAAAGAAAGCTCCTCGGGTGCGGAGGACGCAGAGGACGAGAGCCAGGCTCCGGAGATTGACCTGTCCGAGCACTATGACATCAGCATTTGGCGATATAAAGAGGATTTTAAATATTACGACAACCTGAGCGAGCAGCCTGTGGCCTGGTATCTGAACCGGGAGTATAATATCAGCCTGAATTATGAGCATCCGGCCACCGGAAACGAGATATCGGATTTGAACCTGATGATGTCAACAGGGGATTACACTGATGTAGTGGAAATGTCATACAGCCAGGACGGATCCGCCTCTCTGTATGAAGACGGCGTGATTTATGACCTTGCGCCCTACATAGACCAGTATATGCCGAACCTGAAGATGAGGATGGAAGCAAATGCAGAGTTTGCCAAGGGGATGCATGACGCGGAGGGGCATATCTTTACCCTGCCGGTGAACCAGACGGTGGAGCCTAACAATATGTGGGGGGGCTTAGTATACAGGAGAGACATTCTGGAGACCATGACCGGCGGCAACGTGGCATTCCCCAGCGGCAATGACCAGCCCACCACGGTGGAGGACTGGGACTATATGCTGGAGCTGATGAAGCAGTATTTTGAAAGTTCAGGACTTCCGGACTATGCCTGCCTGATTATCCCGGCAAAAGGATACTTCGATACCGGGGAGCTGCTGAGCGGGTTCGGCACCACAGGTACTTATATGGTGGTGGACGATACGGTGTATTTCGGGCCCTATACGGACAATTTCTATAACTACTTGAGCAAGATGCATGAATGGTACGAGAAAGGATATGTGTATCAGGATTTTGCTAGCCGCACCAACGATATTTTCTATCTGCCCAATACGGCGCTGACTTATGGCGGAGCCGCAGGCGTCTTTTACGGAACCCAGGGGTGCAGCGGCGACAGGATGTCCAATCCTGAGTATGGACTGAATGTCCTGGTAGAGCCCTGTAGCGCCCCTGTGGACACGGAGCATCTGGAGAAAGGGTATGGGATTTATTCCTACACGGACAGCACCAGCATCAACCAGGGATGGGCAGTGACCAAAGCCTGCGAGGAGGATAAGCTGATTCGTTTCCTGACGGCTATGGACTGGCTCTATAGTGACTACGGCTCTCTGGTAAGAAGCTATGGGCTTACCGAGAAGGAGGGCGCGGCCGAAAATCCCTATTATCAGGAGCTGGGTCTGACAGAGGGGGCATGGCATTATGATGAAGACGGAAACATTGTCCCCAATGATTTGACCAATGAAGAACTGATAGAGGCTGGGGAAGTGGAAGACCTTTCCATTTCCATCTGGAATCTGGCAGGGAACCAGCTGCCGGGCATGCGCAGGAATGATATCGAATTCCCCAAGGGGACGGACACTCTGCTGAATGAGCATGAATCAGAGGTCTGGGCAAGCTGCGGGCATGAAAATGTATTTCCCATAGGCGCGTATCTGACGGCACAGGAATCCCAGGAGCATACCAGCAGAATGACCACGATTTCCGACTATGTGGGCACCATGGCAGTGAAATTCATTACAGGCAGTGAGAAACTGGACGAGACATCCTGGGCAAAGTACAAGGAGCAGTTAAAGGCATATGGCGTGGAGGACAATATCGCTATCTATCAGACTGCGTATGACAGATTCAATCAGTAATAAGCTTCAGCAATATATATAAGGTTTCTGCAGAAATGAGTTTTTGAATGAATGTACGGCATCCTGATTCCTGTATATCCGCTATGCGGCATTACAGGAATCACCAAAGCCGTGCGGCAGGAGAATTTTACCCATTAGAGATGTCGCACAGCGGTTTGGAGCCGCCTGGCAGCGACAGGAGTAGGAGGAGAGTATGGGCAGAAAGAATCCCCGTCTGTACAATGGAAGACCCTTTAAGGCAGCCCTGAAAAGAGACTTGAAAATGAATAAGATGCTCTGGCTGCTGGCAATTCCAATCATCGTATATTTTTTCATTTTCAATTATGTCCCCATGTTCGGGCTGGTCATGGCATTTGAGGACTATAAGCCGATTAAGGGCATTCTGGGCAGCCAGTGGGTAGGCCTCCAGAATTTTAAGGACTTTTTTATGAACCCCACATTCTGGCAGATTCTGCGCAATACTTTGATGATCAGTCTGCTGGATTTGGTATTCGCGTTTCCGCTGGGGATTGTGTTCGCGCTTCTTCTGAATGAGATGCATGCCATCAAATTCAAGAAAGTAGTGCAGACCATCAGCTATATGCCGTATTTTGTATCCATGGTGGTCATGTGCGGCCTGATTATTGAATTCTGTGCCACAAATGGCATTATAACGGATTTGTGCGTGAAGCTGTTCCACATAGAACGGCAGAATCTCCTGATGAATCCGAAATATTTCTGGGCAATCAACCTGATATCCGGCATCTGGCAGGGGCTGGGATACGGCTCCATCGTTTTTGTGGCAGCCATCACCAATGCCAGCGGGGAGCTGCATGAGGCGGCGGCCATCGACGGCGCCAATAGACTGCAGCGGGTATGGCACATCACCATGCCGGCTATTATCCCCACCATATCCATGATGCTGATTCTGAAATGCGGCATGATTATGAACGTGGGCTCCGATAAAATCCTGCTCCTGTACAATCCCAGCGTCTATGAGACGGCGGACGTCATTGCCACCCATGTAAACAGATTGGGCGTGGAGATGGCAAAGTATGGCTATTCTACCGCAGTGGGGCTGTTCAACTCGGTAGTGGGTACGATTCTGCTGTTGGTTTCCAACTGGATCAGTGGGAAAATGACGGAAAGCCAGTTATTTTAGGGAAGGGAGAATACCATGGGCAAACATTTTTTTATCAAACAACAAAGCGGGATGGTTGAGAAAAACAGCATAAGCAGAATCGTGTTCTGCATCCTGAACTATGCCTTTTTCATCCTGTTTTCCATATTGTGCGTTCTGCCGATCTGGCATGTGGTCATGGCATCTTTCAGTGACCCCAGGGTGTTGATGGGAACTTCCGGGCTGGTGCTGAAGCCTCTGGGGGAGGCCACATTGGAGGGATACAAGCTGGTAATCGGCAACATGGCTGTGCTGAAAGGATACCTGAATACGTTCATCTACGTTATCTGGGTGGCTCTGGCAGGAACGGCCCTGACTACGCTGGCGGGTTTTCTGATCAGCCGTGCCGACTTCATGCTGGCAAAGCCCCTTTCGCTGTTCATCCTCTTTACCATGATGTTTTCCGGCGGACTGATTCCCTCATATATGGTAATCCGGCAGATTGGAATGATAAACACCCGTTGGGCGCTGATGATTCCCGGCATTACCAATGCATTTTATATTATGATGATTTCCGGTTCCCTGAAATCTCTCCCCTCCAGCTATGAGGAATCGGCCAAACTGGACGGGGCGGGCCCGGTGACCATAATGGTGCGGATTCTGCTGCCCCTGATCAAGGCGAACCTGGCAGTGGTGGTCATGTTCAATGTAATCGGCATGTGGAACTCCTGGTATCCGGCATCCATCTATCTGCCCAGGGCCAGAGAACTGTGGCCCCTGCAGCTGGTCATGCGGGAAATGCTGATTGAAAATGACATGAAATCGGTCATCACATCCTCCGATACGAAGAATGCGGTGGACTTTGTGGCCAATCTGTGTAAATACTGTGTGACGGTTGTGGGTACTTTGCCAATTCTGTGCGCTTATCCCTTTGCCCAGAGATACTTTGTGGCAGGCGTGCAGATGGGCGGCGTGAAAGGTTGAGTTTGGATAAGGAGAGTATATGAAATTTGGGTATTTTGATGACGAACAGCGGGAATATGTGATTACCACGCCGAAGACGCCTCTGCCCTGGATTAACTATCTGGGATGCGGCAGTTTCTTCAGCCTGATTTCCAATACCTGCGGAGGCTATTCCTTTTACCGGGATGCAAAGCTTCTGCGGCTGACGCGTTACCGCTACAACAATGTGCCGGCTGACAGCAATGGAAAATATTTTTACATCAAGGATGGGGAAACCGTGTGGAATCCGGGGTGGCAACCGGCGAAAACGCCTCTTGACAGCTATGAATGCCGCCACGGACTGGGCTACAGCCGTTTCACCTCTTCCAAAAACGGAGTGGAGGCTTCCGTATTGACATTTGTTCCCATGGAGGATGCCTGCGAAGTAAGCCGGGTGACATTGAAGAATGGGAGCAGTGATAAGAAAGAGCTGAAGCTGTTCTCCTATGTGGAGTGGTGCCTGTGGAACGCGGATGATGACTCCAGGAATTTCCAGCGGAACTTCAGCACGGGGGAAGTGGAGGTGGACGGGTCTGTTATCTACCATAAGACAGAGTATCGGGAACGCCGCAATCATTATGCGGTATATGGGGTCAATGTGCCTGTGGACGGCTTTGACACGGACAGGGATGCATTCCTGGGAGCATACAGGGGAACTGAGCTGCCCCAGGCAGTGGAACAGGGAGCCTGTACAGGTTCCATAGCCAGCGGCTGGGCACCGGTTGCGGCCCATCAGCTGAATGTGGAGCTCTGCCCCGGAGAGGAAAAGACTTTCCTGTTCGTATTGGGCTATGTCGAGAATCCCCAGGAGGAGAAATGGGAGAGGCCCGGCATCATCAATAAATCCCGGGCAAGGGAGATGCTGGCCCGTTACCAGACACCGGAAAAGGTGGAGCAGGCCTTTGAAGAGCTGAAATGCTATTGGGAGGGGCTCCTGTCCCGATACCATGTGGAGACGCAGGATGAAAAAGTGGACAGGATGGTGAATATCTGGAATCAGTACCAGTGCATGGTGACGTTCAATATGTCCCGCTCGGCTTCGTATTATGAATCCGGTATTGGGCGCGGCATGGGCTTCCGGGATTCCTGCCAGGATCTGCTGGGGTTCGTCCATCTGATTCCGGAACGGGCCAGAGTGAGGATTCTGGACATTGCAGCCACCCAGTTTGCGGACGGCAGCGCTTATCACCAGTACCAGCCTTTGACGAAGAGCGGGAATGCGGACATCGGCAGCGGCTTCAATGATGACCCGCTGTGGTTGATTGCGGGAACCGGGGCTTACATCCGGGAGACAGGAGACTTTACTATTTTGGAGGAGCCGGTGCCCTTTGACAATGACCCGGAGACAGCGGTTCCGTTACTGGAGCATCTGCACCGTTCTTTCTCCTATATCGTCAACCATAAGGGTCCCCATGGGCTGCCCCTGATTGGGCGTGCGGACTGGAACGACTGCCTGAACCTGAACTGCTTTTCGGAGCATCCGGGGGAATCTTTCCAGACCTTTGGGCCGGACGAGGGGCCGGTGGCAGAGTCTGTGTTCATAGCGGGCATGTTCGTGAAATATGGGGAGGAGTATGCGCAGATCTGCGAACTGGCAGGCAGGGAGCAGGAGGCTGTCCGGGCCAGGGAGGAGGTCGCGCGGATGGAGGAGGCCGTCCTCCGTGACGGATGGGACGGGGAATGGTTCCTCAGGGCCTATGACGCCTACGGAAATAAGGTGGGCTCCGGAGAGTGCAGGGAGGGGCAGATTTACATTGAGCCCCAGGGCTTCTGCACCATGGCGGGAATCGGCGTAAAAGAGGGAATGGCGGAAAAAGCCCGGGATTCCGTGAAGGAATATCTGGATACGGAATATGGCATCGTCATCCTGCAGCCGGCTTACACGGAGTATCATCTGGAACTGGGAGAGATTTCCTCCTATCCGCCGGGGTATAAGGAAAATGCCGGTATCTTCTGCCATAACAATCCCTGGATATCCATAGGGGAGACCGTCATCGGGCGGGGGGACAGGGCCTTTGAGGTATACCGGAAGACCTGCCCTGCCTATGTGGAGGAATACAGTGAAATCCACCGCACGGAGCCCTATGTCTATTCCCAGATGGTGGCGGGAAAGGATGCGGTGCGCTTCGGAGAGGCAAAGAACAGCTGGCTCACAGGCACAGCGGCCTGGACTTTTGTGGATATTTCCCAGTATATTCTGGGCGTCTACCCGACCCTGCAGGGGCTATCCGTCAATCCCTGTGTGCCGGAGGACTTCGGGGATTATGAGGTGACCCGGAAATTCAGGGAGGGGACTTACCGGATTCAGGTGCGCAACCCCTATCATGTATCCAAAGGAGTCCGCAGCATGACGGTGGACGGAGAGGCTGTAGCAGGGCATGTGATTCCTTATGTAAAAGGGAAAAAGGAATATAAGGTGGAAGTGACGCTGGGCAGAACGGAATGATTGCATAACGGAGGTATGACAATGGAGAGAGTGACAGTAAGGGGAGACAGATTTGTGGATGGAGCAGGCAGGGAAGTGCTGCTGCAGGGAATCAATTTTGTCTGCAAGGAAAAGGACAAAGGGTATCTGTGGCCGGAGCATAAGCGGCTTTTCGCATGGTTTGCCCAAAGCGGGTTCAACCTTATCCGCCTGGGGATTTTCTGGGACGGGGTGGAGCCGGAGCCTGGAAAATATGACCAGGCATATCTGGATAAGATAAAGGGCGTAATAGAAGACGCCCGGGAGCAGGGGCTTTATGTCCTGGTGGACATGCATCAGGATCTCTGGTCTGTGCTGTATGCGGACGGCGCGCCGGAGTGGGCCACCCTGACAGACGGGGCAGAGCATCCCACGGACTGCGCCATGTGGTTTGATGCCTATCTGCGCAGCGAGGCCATCATCAATGCGGCGGACCATTTCTGGAAAAATGACCCTGCGGCGGACGGCAGGGGGTTGATGGACCATTATGAAGCCATGTGGGAAAGGATAGCCCAGGCTCTGGGAGGATGTTCCAATGTGATTGGCTTTGAACCCATGAATGAGCCGTTTATGGGAAGCCTGGCCAGGAATGCCTTTGGCGCGGCGGCCATGGAGACACAGCAGAAATATCCGGAATTCGATTTCCAGAAGATGGCGGGCATCACCCAGGAATCTCAGGCGTATTTTATGGGGCTTGTGGGGGGAAAGTTCCTGGTATTTGACAGGGAGACGCTGATGCCCTTTTATGAGAGGATGAACCGGGCAATCCGGAAATACAGCGATATCCCCCTTGCCACCGGAGGGAATATCTATTGCAGCTCCAGCTTCCCCACAGGACTGGAAAGGGTGGGGAGAGAGGACGGCGGCAAGGAGCCGCTGCAGATTTACGCGCCCCACGGCTATGACTCCGTGGTGGACAGCGACCGCTATGAGAGCTTCAGCAGGGAAAATGTGGAGAGGCTTTTCGCGGACAAGAGAGCCACCCAGGAGAGGCTGGGAATGCCGGTGCTGGTGGGCGAGTGGGGAGCTTTTCCCAGCAAGGATTTCACCAATGAGCTCATAGACCATATGAACGGCATTCTGGAGAAGTACCATTGGAGCTCGGCCTACTGGCAGTATCTGCCGGGGATGGAGACGGATGCGCATTTTTCCGCCCTGCGGAGGGGTTACCCGGCAGTCACGGAGGGAGAGCTGGTGCGCTATCACTATGACAGGGACTGCGGGAAACTGGAAGTCGCCTGGATTGGGGAAAGCGTGCTGTGCTATCTGCCCTTTACAGAGTACCGGATTGAGGCGGAGGATGCGCAGGCTATTCTGGATTCTTCTCTGGAAGGCGGGGTATGGGTAAAGCTTACGAACCATGCGCCGGAACGGGAAGCGGCTGCCTGCATCGTACAGGATAAGGTATTTTAAGACAGTAAAAAATGTATCCTCCGGACAGCTTGTAATCGGCGATGCCGGAGGATGCCAATTTATTGGAAATGGAGGAAATTCATGCAGGCGAGAGAAATCATAAAGAAAATGACATTGGAAGAAAAGGCTGCGTTCTGTTCAGGACAGGATTTCTGGAACATTCGTGGAATCCAGGAATTCCAGATTCCGCCCACCATGGTGACGGATGGTCCTCACGGATTGCGGAAACAGGTAAACGGGGCGGATCACCTGGGGCTGTATGAAAGCGTAAAGGCCATATGTTTTCCGGCAGGCTGTGCGCTGGCCTGTTCTTTTGACCCGCAGCTGTCGCAGGCTATGGGGGAGGAGCTGGGGAAGCTTGCCCAGGCGGAGGAGGTCAGTGTGGTTTTGGGGCCTGCAATGAATATCAAGCGCTCCCCGCTCTGCGGCAGGAATTTTGAATATTACTCGGAGGATCCGCTGCTCAGCAGCCGTATGGCAGCGGGAACCGTCAGGGGAATCCAGAGCAGGAATGTAGGGAGCAGCCCTAAGCATTTTCTGGCCAACAACCAGGAATATTACCGTATGAGCAGCAATTCCGTAGTGGACGAGCAGACGTTGAGGGAGATTTACCTGGCATCCTTTGAGGGGATGGTGAAGGAGGCAAAGCCGTGGACGGTGATGTGTTCCTATAACAGAATCAACGGTACTTATGCCTGTGAGAATCAGAAATTCCTGACCGACATTCTTCGGAAAGAATGGGGGTTCGACGGGTATGTGATGACGGACTGGGGGGCGTTGGATGACCCTGTGGAAAGCATGGAAGCGGGGCTTGACCTGGGCATGCCGGGGCCCGCACCGGAGAATGCGGCAAGGATTGTGGAGGCGGTCCGGGATGGAAGACTGGCGGAAACTGTTTTGGACAGGGCTGTGGAGAGGATTCTGGGAACTGTGCTGCGATATCTGGAAAACCGGGAGGCCGGCGCAGGTTACGATTATATGGCCGGTCATGAGGCGGCGCGCAGGATTGAAACAGAGAGCGCGGTTCTTCTGAAAAATGAGGATGCCGTTCTTCCGCTGCGAAAGGAAGACAGGGTACTCTTTATAGGGGAATATGTGAAGAGACCGCGGTATCAGGGAGGCGGCAGCTCCCATATCAACCCCTGGAAGATATCATCTTTCTGGGACGAGGCAGGCAGCTGGGAAAATGTGTCCTGGTGCCAGGGATATACGGACGATCCTGCAGACGAAAAGGCAGAGCGGTATCTGACAGAGGCGGTGGAACTGGCAAAGCGAGCGGACAAGGTAGTCATCTTCGCAGGCTTGCCCGAGGTCTGGGAGACGGAGGGCGTGGACCGCAGGAAACTGGATATGCCAGAGAATCAGAATGCGCTGATTGCGGCAGTGGCGGCGGTAAAGCCGGATACGGTGGTGGTGCTTCACAACGGTTCGGCGGTGGCCATGCCATGGATTGATTCGGTTAAAGCGGTACTGGAACTTTATCTTGCGGGAGAAGCAGGCGGGCTGGCGGCGGCAGACCTGCTTTACGGCAGGGCAAATCCCAGTGGGCGCCTGGCGGAGACATTTCCTCTGCGGCTGGAGGATACCCCGACTTATCCCTATTATGGTGTGGAGAAAGAGGATGTCCTTTACCGTGAGGGACGCCTGGTAGGCTATCGCTATTATAATACGAAGAAAAAGGATGTGCTGTTCCCATTCGGATACGGATTGTCTTACACCACGTTTGCCTATGGGCATCTGAAGCTGGACAGGGCTGAAATGACGGATGCGGATACATTGACAGTGACAGTGGATGTAACCAATACGGGTGCCGTGGAAGGAAAAGAAGTGGTGCAGCTTTATGTGGAGAATGCATCCTGCCATGAGGTTCGCCCCTTGCGGGAGCTTCGGGAGTTTGACAAGGTGTGCTTAAAGCCCGGTGAGACGAAGACGGTGAGGTTCGAACTGGGGAAAAGGGCGTTTGCGGAATGGAATCCCCGGACACAGGATTGGTATGTGCCGGAGGGAGTATACAAGATTCAGATTGGGGCCAATGCGGCGGAGATTCTGCTGGAACAGCCGGTTGGCGTGAGGAATGCAGTGCCGCCTCGCCCTGACTTTACAGTGAATACTCCCATTGGCGAAATCCTGGCGCATCCGGTGGGGAAAGCGGTTCTGGAGCAGGCCATGGGAGAGGCTATGAGGATGTTTGCCGGAGTGGCTTCATCAAATCAGGAGGAGCCGGGCATTATGTCCGATGCCATGGCAACGGCGACTATGACGAGCATGCCTCTGCGTGCGCTCCTTTCTTTCAGCCCGGAGGTGAAGCTGTCACAGCTGGAGCAGCTGGTGGGAGCGGTGAATCAGGCAATCATGGGGAATTGATTTCCATGGACAATTCCTATTCATTCGGAGTGGCAGGTAAGTTGTGCCACTCCATTTTTTTGTGCGCAAATATATAATAAAAAGGACATATATATAATACCGCTTTCTGATGAAACAATAAAATAGATAACAGGACGATTACTAATTGTGCTTGCGGATGTCGGGGATATCCGCCAAAGCAGATAAAGGAGGGCGCAGCCATGAAAATGGGAGCTTTATGGGAACGAAGTGTGATGGACAGCCGTGTGGAAAAGGACAGGGTAAGGCCTAAGGAGAAATGGCTGGGGTATCTGGTGGGGCCGGCAGGCGCGCTTCTGCTCAATGCGGTTCTGGGCTCCTATCTGAATGTGTATTATACGGATGTGCTGAAGCTGACGGGTATATGGGGCGGGGCGTTCCTGGCGCTGTTCCCGATTATCAGCAAGATTATCGATGCGGTGACCAATATTATCATGGGGCAGGTGATTGACAGGACGAGAACAAGGCAGGGGAAGGCCAGGCCATGGCTTTTGATTAGTGCTCCTTTGGTGACTATAACGGGAATATTACTGTTTACGGTGCCCTCCGCCGGGGAGATGGTGCAGGCAGTCTGGGTGATGCTGTCCTATAATCTGTTCTATTCCATTGCGTTCACCATGTACAATATGAGCCATAACCTGATGGTGCCTCTTTCCACCCGTGACCTGACAGACCGGGGGTCTCTGTCGGTTTTCAACAATGTGTCTACGGTCATGATAACGGGAATCATCGTGGCGCTGCTGTTTCCCTCGCTGGTGCTGCCAGCTCTGGGGGTGGATAAGGGGAAATGGGTCACGGTAATGAGTGTCATTGCCATCCTTGCACTGCCCCTTATCATTCTGGAATATTTCCACACAAAGGAGAGGATTACGGAAGAGAGCGCTGAGATACAGGAGACGAAATTGTCTTTCATGGAGCAGCTCCGTGCAGTATTCCACGACAGGTATTGGGTAGTGATTGTCACATATTATCTTTTCTATACCTTTGGAACCAATATCAAGAACATCTCTCTTGTATATTACTGCAATTATGTGCTGGGAAGCTACAATGACGGAATCACTCAGACGCTGGTGTCCGTAATCGGGGGGATTCCCATGGGTGTGGGCATTTTTGCGGTATGGCCTCTGGCGAAAAGGTTTGGGAAACGAAATGTGACATCGGCAGGGTTCGTACTGTATGTCATTGGGGGGATTGTCTGCCTGCTTGCCCCACAGAATATGGCTGTGGTATTGGCAGGACAGTTTATCAAGAATGTGGGGGGTCTGCCCTGCGCTTATGTGTTCGCCGCCCTTATGGCGGATGTGCTTGACCATATGGAGTGGAAATGCGGCACCAGGATTGACGGATTTTCCGCTTCTATTCAGACGGTTATCATTACCATCTGTGCCGGGTTGTCCAGCGGCGTATTCAATCTGCTTCTGTCAAGGAGCGGATACATAGCGCCGGAATTTGTGGCGGCCACGGGGGAGACGGTTGCCGCGGTACAGAATGCGGCGACACAGAACGTGATTACAGGGTGTTTTCTGGGGGTGGAGATTGCCACAGGCGTCATTATGATTCTGCTGTTGTGCTTTCTGGATGTGGAAAAGGTGATTGCAAAGGAACAGGCGGAGATAAAAGCGCGCCGTTGAAAGGTGGGATAATCGGGGGGAAACGGTATGTGGAAAAGGTACAGAATACTTTTGATTGTAATACTTTTATCTGTGTTGATACTGGGAAGCATTGCATTTGTCTGTGTCAATCATTTTATTGGCTTTGCCAGAGCTGTGGGAGATTCTGCATTTGCTTATGACGTAAGGGAGATATGGGTGGAACATGACGGTATACGGCTTTATGGGAAAGCATTGATTCCACAGGGAGAGGCGCCGTTCCCGACAGTCATTTATGCCCATGGTGCGGAAAGCGATTATAAAGCTGATATGGCTACATTAAAAAGCCTCGCCATGAGCGGTGCTGCATGCTATACTTTCGATTTTTACGGATGGACAGACAGAAGTACCGGGCCGGAGGGGACATCCTGGTTCAAGGACAGCAAGCAGCGGGATTATGAGGCACAGGTGCTGAAGCAGACAGAAGATTTGAATGCGGTTATCGACTCTATCAGGGCTCTTGAGTTTACGGATTCTGAACGGCTCTATCTGCTGGGGAGTTCCATGGGCGGTGCGACTGTGGCGACTGCAGCGGTAAGCCATAGTGAGGATATCCGGGGGATTATTCTCCAATACCCTGCCATCAATCTGAATCCCATGGCGATGGTGGAAGGCAGTGAGCGGAATGTCAATGGATATACGGGGCCGGTACTGATACTGCAGGGTACGGAGGATAAGATTGTGCCTCTGTCCATGTCAGAACAGCTGGAGGAATATTATAATACGCTTTATGAGAATCATGCGAATATGATTGTTTATGAGGGACAGCCGCATGTGTTTACTGGAAAGATAAAGGTGGAGGCAGCAAGAGAGATATTTCAGTTTCTGAAAGAAACGGATGGCATGAGATAATTTCAATAAATTGTTTTAGAATCAGGATAGCATTATTTATAAAGTTTCTTTCTTATGGGGTTGGCAATCAATTCTGTCAGAAAGGAACTTTTTTTATTTCATGCATGGTTTAGCTGAATGAAATAAAGAAGATACATGTCATAAAAGAGCGAATGTTGGAATCGTAAAAAGACGAAAAAGAGGGAAAAATCTGAATTGGCAAATATTGAGAATTGGAACAGAAAATTTGCACACACAGTCAGTTCTCAGAAGAAAAACATACGGTTATAATCAAGGTACAGATGCGGAGGTTGATGATGCAGACGGAGGGTTTCAATATCGGTGAGGCTATCCGAGAATTGCGGAGAGAACAGAATATCACAAAGGAACAGTTGGCAGAACAGGCGGGGATAAGTGTTTCCCATCTGGAGAAGATTGAATCAGGGGCAAGAAGACCAGGAATAGGCACCTATCAAAATTTATTGAGGCTGTTAAACGCAGATATGGTCATACATAAAGAAATCCAAACAGTGCAGGAAAAATGTGCGGCAGAAGTACAGCAGATTTTATTGAACAGCACGGAGGCGCAGGCGGTATTTATGACGCGTATGTTGGCGGCAATGGCAGAGAATATGAATGCGGTAATTGAATGATAGGGCGCAGATGAAGGAACATATTCCGTTTCAGTCTGCCAAAGGACATCTGGCATCAGAAAGTATAGGTGTTCTTTGGCAGGCTGGCAGTAAACAGCCGGAGAGCCTGCTGCAAGGATGGGTATTTGCAGACAGGATGTGCACCTTGACAAGTTCATAGCAGTATGGTGATACTCTGAAAGGCTTTCATGGCATGAAAGGGTATCTTTAGGGATACAAAATATCCGGTGTATTCGGGGAGAGATATCTTCCAGATGATGAGGGGAATGAGCTTCGCAGTGAAATACTTGTCTGCAATCAGGGCGATAGGTGTAAGGAAAGGACAGTCGGCAGGTGAAACGAGGAATCGTAGTAGATGAAGGAAAAGTATGAGCGGCCTTTCCGATGGATGAACAGCCGGATTGATAATGATACTTTAGCTGTAAAGAATTACGGCAGCCGGGTGCTCACCCGGGGCATGCTGCGGCGGGAAAGGGTGCCGCAGGGTGTCATGTGGCCAGAAAGGCCAGTCCTACATACTCCGTTCCACACCGGTGGAGAGTAAATAAAAATACATTGAAGAATTATGCTGAAAAGGCAGGATTTGATATGTCGTGTGGAATATATAAGCTTTTGGGGAGGGAAACTTTGCGACATCATGTCGTAAAGTTTCCTGGTATTGTAAATATGAATTTAGAAACAAATGAAAATAGAGAGTACAGCAGATGAATCATATTGCAGATATATAAGCAGGGAGCAAATACAGCTTCCGATAACCAAATGTGGCGAAAAATACAGCGTCTATCATCACAAACCTGCATATGCTTACGAAAAATGAATATTGGACAGGCGGCTTGAAATATATTTTTATGGAACATGCAGGGAGTGGTGCGGACATGGATATACAGACATTAAAGGGACTGGCTAGTGTGGACATACGGACTGTAGAAAAAGAATCGTTGGTAGATATAAAAAGCGTAAAAATAGACGGCAGCTTAAGCCGGGAGGAGAGAATTTCAGATTACATAAAGCAGGTGAAGAATCCATATTGCGTACAGTGCAATGGTATTATTGTGAAGATGAATTTTTCCCAGTCGGGAGAGACTTTGGAAGATAAGTTGACAAGCTACTTCCTGTCAACATGAGTATGGATGGGGAGAATCCATCAACAGGGAATTGAATTCTTCTTGTATTCCGACTACAGCCCACAGGAAGCGGGGCGAAAGAAAAATTGCCTTGTAAAACAATGGACTTATCGGCTCCAGTGTGCTATACTGAATCTGGACTAAATAAAGCCCAAATAGTTTATAAGGTCAAATAAACTATTTGAGGTGACGATATGAATACAATTCTAAACGGTGTCTATATGGCTGACACTTATGTTCGTTTGTCCAAAGAAGACGGCGACAAAGTGGAGAGCGACAGCATTGTAAATCAGAAGGCTCTCATCAGAGAGTTCCTTAAAACACATCCGGAGATTCAAATTTACGAAGAAAAAGTAGATGATGGTTATACGGGAGTCAGCTTCCAGCGCCCGGCATTTCAGGAAATGCTGGAGGACATCAAAGCCGGCAGGGTGAACTGCGTCATTGTGAAAGACCTGTCCAGATTCGGCAGGAATTACATTGAGGCGGGACGTTATATTGAGAAGATTTTTCCCTATCTGGGCGTGCGGTTCATTGCCATCAACGACAATATCGACACGGCAGAGGAAATGAGCGCATCAGACGAAATGCTGATTCCTTTTAAAAATCTCATAAATGACGCATACTGCAGAGACATTTCCGTGAAAGTCCGCAGCCACCTTGATGTGAAGCGGGAAAGCGGGCAGTATATCAGTCCGTTCGCTCCCTATGGATACCAAAAGTCTCCCCACAATAAGAATCAGCTGATAGTGGACGAAAAGGCGGCATCCATTGTCCGCCAGATTTTTAAATGGAAGATTGAGGGCATGAGCGCGGCCCGGATTGCGGATAGGCTGAATGGGCTCGGAATTCCTACGCCCATGGAATACAAACGCATGAACGGCGAGAATTACCAGTGCTGCTTTCGGAAAAAGGCGGATGCAGTCTGGATGGTAAGCAGTGTAAGACGCATTCTGTGCAATGAAGTCTATACAGGAATCCTTGTGCAGGGCAAGACATATTCCCCCAGTTATAAAGTGCGGAAACGTATCCGGAAAGAGGAAAAGGAATGGGTGCGGTGCGAGAACTGCCACGAGGCAATCATTTCAGCGGAGGACTTTGTGCAGGTAAAGCAATCTTATTTACAGGACACAAGAGTCTCCCCTAAAAGACAGGCTTTGTATCCATTTTCAGGAATTGTGAAATGCGGCCACTGCGGGGGAAATATGACCCGGAGGACGGTTCAGGCAAAAGGAAAAAAGTATATTTATCTGATTTGTGTGGAGAGCAAAAATAAAAGATGTACGTTCCACAAGACAATTTCCATGACAGAGTTTGAAGATGCCATATTGAGTATCATAAATTTCCATATTGAAAATGTATTTGAGCTAAGCAAAATGCTGAAAGTGGCTCAGGAGATTCCCTACCGTGGGTATCTTTCAGAAAAGCTGCAGGATACCATCGAAGAGAAAAAGCGGATGGCGGAGAAAAAGCGGCATTATTCTGCGGAAGTATATGAAGATTATAAAGACGGCATCATCACAGAAGAGGAATACCGGGAACTGAAGGCCGCATTCCGTCTGCAGACAGCAGCCCTGGCTGAAGAAATCAATGCACTGGAACAGGAGATAGGACAGCTTGCAAAGAGCAGGGAGGATAAGGCGGAATGGGTGAACAGGTTCATAGAGTGCAGAGGATTCGGACAGCTGACCAGAGAAATTCTACAGAAGCTTGTGGAAGAAATCCGGGTATTTGATAAAGACAGGATTGAGGTGGCTTTCAAATATCAGTCAGAATATGAAGAGGCCTGCAGGTATATCCGTGACCGAAAAGAAAAGGAAGAGGCCGGTCAGAAAGGGGAGTAGTATGGCGAGAAAGAGCAGAAAAGCCACAGGTCAGCCTTTGCCTGTCACGTACAGCCCCTCTTTTGCTTACTGTCCAACAGGTATTTATGCAAGGCTGTCCGTGGAAGGAAACGGAACAGATGCAAAGGATTCCATCCAAAACCAGATTGCCTATCTGGAGGAATATGTCAACAGGAACAAGGACGACTTTCAACTGGTGCGGGTGTATGTGGATAATGGCGCAACGGGTACAAATTTCAGCAGGGAGGGCTGGCAGAGCCTGATTGATGATGTGAAAGCCGGAATAATCCGCTGTATTGTCGTGAAGGATTTTTCACGTATCGGCAGGAACTACATAGAGGTGGGAAATTATCTGGAAAAGATTTTCCCATTCCTTGGGGTCAGGGTTGTTTCTGTCAATGACCACTTTGACAGTGAAAAGCAGTCATTTGAGAGCAATATGCTGATGAACTCGCTGTCAAATATCGTGAACGATTACTATGCAAGGGATATCTCTAAAAAGATAGTACAGGCAAGACGAACCTTGCAGGAGAACGGAGAATATACCAGTGGAGTGTATCCTTATGGATACAGGAAGTCTGATGGAAGGAAAATGCGCGTGGATCCCGAGGCGGCCCATGTGGTGAAGAAGATATTTGAATGGCGTGTCCAGGGAAAAAGCAATGCATGGATTGCAAACAGCCTGAACATGCTTGCGATACCATCCCCGGGCCTGTACCGGCTTATGAACGGAAAGGAAGGATACCGGCATAGCTGCAATGCAAAATGGAATATCTCGCACATTTCCGGAATCCTGAAGAATCCGGTATATCTGGGGCATCTGGTGCAGGGAAAATCACGGCGCAGTTATTTCAGGGAAAACGGAAAGAAGCAGCGCATGCCCAAAGAAAACTGGATTATTACCACAAATGCCCATGCGCCGCTTGTCACCCAGGAGCAGTTTGATATTGTAAATAAAATGGCGGAAAGAAGCGGTGAAAAATATCGGATGCAAATGGAAGCAAATGCGGAAGTCCCACATTTGGACAATCCCCTGCGCAGAAAAATATACTGCGGGCAGTGTGGCCGGATGATGTCCCGGAGGAGCCGGGTGAAAGGGGGCGTAAGGGGTTATTATTATTTCTGTGATTCCAGGAGAACGAAGATGGACGCTAAATGCACCCGGACATTGATACCCGAGGAAGTGCTGATGGAATCCGTGAAAGAAGTGGTGGTATGTCACCTGCAGTTAGCCGGGAACATAGCGGACTTCTGGGGCAGGCAGAAAGAAGAAAGGATGCGGGGCAGCGTTTCCGGATCTGAAAATGGGGATGCATTCTGCTTGGAAGCAGCGGGGAAAGACAGGCTTGAGGAAGAGGCGGCACTTCTAAAAAAGAAAAAACAGGAATTATATGAGGATATGAAGGAGGGGATGCTTACAAGAGAGGATTTCATCCATGAAAGAGAGCGACTCTCAAAACGGCAGAGAGAATGTGAAAAGGAGCTGGAGAAAATATCAGATACCGGAGAGCCTGAAACTTCCGGACAGTCAATTATAGAACGCCTGGCAGGAAGCTATCATGCTGTTTCAGGACTGGGATGGAAAGAAATGCCGTTTGAACTGTTAGACACCATTATCCAAAAAATTGTTGTCCTGTCTGCCGGAAAGATTGAAATGATTTTTACCTATGCGGATATCATGGAAAAATGGGGGAAGTCGATACCGGACGCGTTCCAGCCGGAAAGGATGGTGAGCGGCAATGGATGAAATGTACCTGGCAAAATATCTTAGAATATCCGAGGATGACGAAGAGGCAGGGGCCGGAAAGCGAGAAAGTGACAGTATCGCAAGCCAGAGGAAGCTGCTGGATGCCTACATAGCGGATCATGAGGAACTGGCCCGGTATCAGGTAAGGGAATTTATTGACGATGGTGTTTCCGGCGTAAATTTCCACCGACCTGCAGTCCAAAAGCTGCTGAACGAAGTAAGGAAAGGCAGGGTCTCCTGTATTGTGGTGAAAGACCTTTCACGATTTGGCAGAAACTATATCGAAGTGGGCGACTACATTGAACAGATATTTCCGTTTCTGGGAGTGCGTTTCATCTCTGTATCAGACCATTTTGACAGCAGGAAAAATGCTGTGGGAATTGAGATAGGATTTAAGAATCTGATTCATGATCTGTACAGCAGGGATTTATCCGGAAAGGTGAAGTCTGCGGTTTCAATCAGGCAGAAGCGGGGCATGTATAATGGTGGCGGCATTCCTTATGGCTATAAGCTAGGTGAGGGGAAAGAAGAGACTTTTGTACCCGATGGGGAGGCGGCAGAGATTGTAAAGAAAATTTTCGGCATGGCTGCGCAGGGAAATACCACTTCCGTTATTGCTGCCCGTTTAAACGAGGAAGCTGTCCTTACACCGGGAATGTACAAAAAGCAGCGTGGGGGAATCTCCTACAGCTTCAAAAATGAAAAGCGGAACCTGTGGACTGCCTCACAGGTAAACATCATTATCCGTAATGAGGCCTATAGGGGAACCTATGTGGCGCACAAGTTATCTACGGTGAAACCAGGGATGGTGAGGAAAAATAAGGAATCGGAGTACATAACATTGGACAACCACCATGAAAGTCTGGTGGAGGAGGAAGTATTCCAAAAGGCTCAGGCCGCAATAAAGCAAAGAGGAAAGGCGGGCAAAAGGAAGGACTATGAGTCTGCTTTAAAAGGGAAAGTAAAATGCGGATACTGCGGATACAGTATGTCTGTTAGGCGTGAGGCAAAAGAACCTTACTACCGTTGTTGGACAGGAAAAGGGTGCGGCTCCTACATGAAAATCAATGTGACACTTCTGGAAAACACAGTGTGGGAGATTATGTGGAAATATCTGGAAGTTTGTTCTGAACAAGAAAAGAGGAAGCGAAATGAGAGAATGCAGGCCTTGTCAAATGTCAGCAGGGTGAAAGAGGAAATGCGCTTGTTGGAGATTCAGACCGAGCATTGCACGGTCGCACGCCTGGATGCATACCACCAATGGAAAGAAGGGAAGCTTACAAAGGAAGAATATATTAAGAAGAAAGAGGAATTACATGCAAGGGAAGAGGATTATAAGAAAGAACTGCAGCGTCTGGCGCAATGTTTGGAAGAGGCGGTTTCCGTGGGAGAGGGAATAAGGGTTTCAATGGGAATGGAGAGGCTTTCTGAAGAATGTGGATTGACGCAGGAACTTGTGGATGAGTTGGTAGAGCGGATAGAGGTATTTGCCGATGACAGGATAGAAATTAAATGGAAGGTTAGGGATGAAATCCAGTAGATGAAAGGGCTTTAAGGCATTGGTGCTGATTCACCAGAAGCGAAAGGTGGGTCAGCATCAAAAAATTTTTTGTCCTAACTTGACACAACCCTATATGGGGCATACCGGGTACAGTACGAAGGAGAATGTGAATAATATCAAGATTGTGCATCTGCACTGGGGGCTGCAGTTGATATTTGATGAGTCGCAGAAGGAAGGGAATAACGAAATTTGGATTGATGTGTACCCGCTGACGCGGTTTTTGGCGAAGCATACCCAGGCAGCTGTGAAGGTGGAGGGGACGAAGGAGTGGGTGCGGACGGTGGATATTGTGGATCCGGCGGTGGAGGAGTATGAGGCGGGGACTCCGGGAGAAATGCAGATGCCAGCAAAAGAAGATTCTTTGGAGAATAATCAATTGGAAGGACAGGAAGAGGAATAATAGTCAAAAGAATCTATATGATTTGTGGAATTGTTGAGTTTGTTGACAATTCCACAAGCGAAAAATATATGTGTTTATTGCAGTGAATCTTTCTATGTGTTATACTGAGGGCGAGCGAATTTCATAAGAAAATCTTGTAAAATGTATTTGTTAAAAATCGGAAGTATAATATGTACCTCCGGGAGAGAGGCCGGGCTACAGGCTTCTCTTTTATGGTATATTTTTGTATTATGAATGGACACAGGGAAAGGATTGAATTGGATATGTCGGAAAAAAGATTGAATAATACAATATTTTTAATGTATTTAGTGACGCAGAATTATTGCAGAAAGCATAATATTTCCACAGAAGATTTTCTGAAGCTGGATGAAAAATATGCAATACTGAATTATGTCGCAGAGTGCCCTGATATATTTGACAGCCTGACGGGCAGTGAAATGGTGAGAGAGGTGGAACAGTATGTGGCGCAGCCTTAGAACGACTTTATATCATGGGACGGCATCGGAAATACAGCAGGTGGATGTGAAGCTTGGCCGGGAGAGGAAAGATTTTGGAAAAGGCTTCTATATGGCGGTCTCAAAAAATCAGGCGATTGGCATGATGCATAAAAAATATAGGGAAGTCGTCAGAAGGAGCAAGGGAAAACTGGACAGTGCATATTCGGAAAAATTATACGAAATAATGTTGGATAAAGACTATATGTCAAAGCTTAATATAAAGGTTTTTCATACGGCAGATTTAGAGTGGCTTGATTTTGTTTTAATGTGCAGAGAAAAAGGAGGCATGCCCCACGCCTATGATATGGTGGTTGGACCTACCGCAGATGATGACACTGCATTTTGTCTGAAGGCATACTGGGATGGTCTATATGGTAAGGTTGGTACGGATGCTGCTAAGGGGATATTGCTTAATAATCTGGAAACAGAGAATCTTGGAATACAGTATTATATAGGAAAGCAGGAAGTGGTGGATCAGCTTATTGTAAATATAAAGGCAATTGAGTGGAGATAAATGGATGGATGTGAGCAAAATTGAAACGACAACGGGGATGTGCGTTGTGGCATTAACAAAGCATTTGATGAAAAAGCAGAACATCGATTATGAAGAAGCATACAAAAAATTGTTGGCTATGGAGCTTTACAAGCTTTTGCTGGATTCGGAAACAAGGCTTTTTCTGGAAACCAATGAATATTTGTGTGAGGCATGTGATGAGGAAATGGAAAAAGGGGCAGATGCTTTGTATGAGTTTATTAACAGCTAAGTGCT
>OFFY01000443.1_pt1 | contig 42705 bp, 47 predicted proteins | sample 1521481 | NCBI WGS metagenome assembly OFFY01 (sample SAMEA3504117, study PRJEB24116) | mouse gut metagenome | biome: mouse gut; feature: mouse-associated habitat; material: faeces | place: Denmark | collected 2011
TTATAGCAGCCGTTGGATTCCTATTTATGACGATATTTTTATTTCATAATAGAAATCATTTGGAGATGTGGTTATTCGTTTTAGGAGTCCTTATGTCTGCAATTTTGTATATCGCTGCGGTCGATTTATTTACAAGCTGGTTTGCGAAAGATATGGAACCTTTTATTTATATGTATCTTGCCGGGGCGTACCCGTTAATCCAAATTGCAAAATATTTGTCGATATATCAGAGCGTCCTTATAATCAAAGAATTTCATTGTCCGTTAAACCCCGTAATGCATGCCCTACGGGCAGGCGGACTTCGTCCAACAAAGTATAGGAGAGAGAATGGATAAAATTGCTGTAATCATACCATGTTACAATGAAGGTGTAACAATCGAAAAAGTAATTAAAGATTTTAAGAATATATTGCCGGAAGCGGCCATTTATGTATATGATAACAATTCTACCGACGGAACAGACAAAAAAGCAAAAGAAGCCGGGGCGATCGTCAGATATGAATACAGGCAGGGAAAAGGGAATGTGATAAGGAGTATGTTTCGGGACATAGATGCACAGTGCTATCTGATGGTCGATGGGGACGATACCTATCCTGCTGAATCCGCGCCTGAAATGGTAGAACTTGTCTTAAAGAAAGGCGTAGATATGGTGATTGGGGATCGTTTGTCTTCTACGTATTTTACAGAGAACAAAAGACGGTTTCATAATTTTGGCAACCGGATCGTCAGGAATTTGATAAATTGGCTGTTTCACAGTAATATAAAGGATATTATGACAGGATATAGAGCCTTCAGTTATCTATTTGTGAAAAGTTTTCCTATCTTATCAAAAGGATTTGAAATCGAAACGGAAATGACGATTCATGCCCTGGATAAGAATTTTTTGTTAGAAGAAATGGCGGTCTGTTACAGAGATAGGTCGGATGGCAGTGAATCGAAACTGAATACCGTGAGTGACGGGATAAAAGTTCTAAAGACAATCGCTACGTTATTTCGGGATTATAAGCCGTTAGTATTTTTTTCGGTTGTATCTGCAGTGTGTAACCTTGCGGCTTTGGGTTTATTTTTGCCAGTATTGCTGGAATATTTTGCAACGGGATACGTGTTTCGATTTCCGACCTTGATTGTATCGGGTGTATTGGCTACGATAGGGATATTAATGTGGATATGCGGTCTGATACTCCATGTCGTTGTAAAAAAACATCGTCAATTGTATGAATTGTTCTTGAATCAATTAAAAAGTGAAAAGAAAGAGTAGAAAGCTCTTTCTTTTTATGTTATAGTATGCCTAGAACAAAAGAAGCAGACATAAATCAGACATAGAAGAATAGGTGATACCAATGCTGATAGAAATCGATTTTAACAGTGATGAAGCCCTCTACATCCAGCTCCAGAACCAGATTATCATGGGAATCGCCATGAACCTGATTCAGGAAGGAGACTCCCTGCCCTCTGTCCGGCAGCTTGCCAATACGGTAGGAATCAACATGCATACTGTGAACAAGGCATACTCCATCCTAAAGCAGGAGGGATTCATACAGCTAGACCGGAGAAGAGGAGCAGTCATAGCAATCGACATGGACAAGGCAAGAGCGCTGCTGGAGATGAAAGAACAGCTCCGCGTACTGCTGGCAAGAGGAAGGTGCAAGAATATTTCCAAAGAAGAAGTGCATGCCCTCGTAGACGAAATCTATGAGGAATATGGTAAGGTATAACAGAACAAGGAAAGGAAAGGACATTCATGAATTATACGGAACAGGCGAACAAGGTATTGAAGATAGCGAGGGATACGGCAAGGAAGCTCAACCATCCCTACGTGGGGACGGAGCACCTGCTCTTAGGGCTTCGGGAAGTCTATACCGGCGTTGCAGGCCAGGTGCTTGGCATGAACGGGGTAGACGAAGAGAGCATCCGCAAAGTCGTGGACGAACTGGTATGCCCGGTAGGAGAGACGGCTGTGGCGCGCCACCCGGAGACGAGCCCCAGGCTTACGTACATTCTGGAAGAAAGCATGGCAGAGGCAGCTCATTTCCGGTCAGACAAGATAGGGACAGAGCATATGCTCCTTGCCCTTCTCAGGGACCCAGACTGTGTGGCGACCCGGATACTGCTGACCCTGAATATCAATATGCAGAAAATCTATCAGGACATCTTCTCTGTCCTCGGGGGCGATCCCAAGGAATATCAGGATGAGATGCTTACGGGCGGCGGCAGGAAACGGGAAGGGATGTTAGAGCAGTTCGGAACCGACCTGACTGCACAGGCAGAAGAAGGGCGGCTTGACCCGGTCATCGGAAGGGAGTCGGAAATCAACCGCTTGATTCAAGTGCTGAGCAGAAGAACCAAGAATAACCCCTGTCTTGTAGGGGAGCCGGGAGTCGGGAAGACGGCCGTGATTGAAGGGCTTGCGTCCCGGATTGCCGCCGGGAACGTGCCGGAAGGGATGAAGGATAAGCGCATCCTGACCATGGACTTGGCCGGGATGATTGCCGGATCCAAATACCGGGGTGAATTTGAAGAGCGGATGAAGCGCCTGCTGCAGGAAGTGAAGTCCGCCGGGAACGTCATTCTGTTTCTGGACGAGGTGCATACCATCATCGGCGCGGGAGGTGCAGAAGGGGCGATTAACGCATCCAATATCATGAAACCATCCCTTGCCAGAGGTGAGGTACAGCTAATCGGCGCTACGACCATCACAGAATACCGGAAATATCTGGAAAAAGACGCGGCGTTGGAACGCAGGTTCCAGCCGGTCACTGTGGAAGAACCGACCGAAGAACACTGCCTTGACATCCTGAAAGGGCTGAAAAAGAGATATGAAGACCACCACCGCGTAGAGATTGAAGAGACTGCGTTAGAGGCTGCCGGGGAGCCGTTACGTGAACGACCGTTTCCTGCCCGATAAGGCAATCGACGTACTGGACGAGGCATGTTCCAAGGTAAGCCTGCGGGGATTCAAGGTTCCGGACAATATCGCCGGGATGGAAGCGGAAGTGGAGGAATTGACCGCGGCGTTAGAGGAGGCAATCCGAGGCGGAGATATTCCGGAGGCAGCCCGCATCCATAAGGAGCAGGAAGCGGCAGAGAAGAAGCTCTCTCAGGTAAAGAAACGTTTCCACAAGAAGAATCAGGAACGGCAGCTTTCCGTCACAGAGGAAGACATTGCAGAAGTCGTGTCCCAGTGGACGAAGATCCCGGTGCAAAGGCTTGCCGAGACGGAGAGCGTAAGGCTTAACAAGTTAGAAAAAGTGCTCCATCAGCGGGTGATCGGGCAGGACGAGGCTGTTACCGCAGTTGCGAAGGCAATCAAGCGGGGAAGGGTGGGACTGAAAGACCCGAAACGCCCCATCGGCTCCTTCCTGTTCCTTGGCCCTACCGGCGTCGGAAAGACGGAGCTTTCTAAGGCGCTGGCGGAAGCCCTCTTCGGAAATGAGGAGTCCATGATAAGGGTAGACATGTCGGAGTACATGGAGAAACACAGCGTCGCCAAGATGATTGGGGCGCCTCCGGGATACATCGGACATGACGACGGCGGGCAGTTAAGCGAGCGGGTGAGAAGAAGGCCCTACTCGGTGATTCTTTTCGACGAAATCGAGAAGGCACATCCGGACGTATTCAATATCCTGCTGCAGGTATTGGACGACGGGCATATTACGGATTCTCAGGGGAGGAAGGTAGATTTCCGTAATACCGTCATCATCATGACCAGCAATGCCGGCGCACAGACCATTATCGACCCTAAGAAACTAGGCTTCAACGTCAAAGAAGACGTGGCAGGAGACTATAAGCGGATGAAGGGAAATGTCATGAAGGAGATTAAACTGATTTTCCGTCCGGAATTTTTGAATCGGATTGACGAGATTCTGGTATTCCACCCGCTGAATGCAGAACAGATGAAGAAAATCGTGGGCCTGTTGTGCAAGGAATTTACTGCCCGGGCAGAAGAGCAGCTTGGAATTCGCCTTGCCATACGCGATTCGGTAAAGAAACATATTGTGGAGACAGGTACGGACCAGAAGTACGGCGCCCGCCCGCTGCGCCGCGCAGTGCAGAACCAGTTAGAAGACGGGCTTGCGGAAGCAATTCTGAACGGAGAGGTTACGAGAGATTCGGAAGTCATGATCGGACTGTCTAAAAAAGAAATAAAATTTATGCCAAAGACTACAAATTCAGACGAAATTGAGATATAATAGGGGTACAAAAGAAGAACCTCAGGAGGAGAGATAAATATGGCAGCAGTGAAAGAATTGTTAAGGACTGAAGGAGACGGCACCCTAAGCTTTGGAGATTATACGCTGGCAAGCAAGACGAAGCTTGACGGATATGATTTTCAGGGCGACATTTACAAGGTGAAGACTTTTGCTGAGATTACCAAGTTGGAGAAGAACGGCATGTTTGTATATGAGTCGGTTCCGGGAACCGCTGTAGAGAATTTTCAGGCAGACGAAGATACGGTTTCTTTCAAGGTGTCCGGGACGAAGGATGCACAGTTTACGCTGGAACTTGGGGCAGACAGCGAATACGAGGTGTATATGGACGGGATCAACGTTGGGGTCATGAAGACGAATTTGAGCGGAAAGCTGAGCGTCAGCGCAGAACTTGAGCCGGAGCGCAGCGTGGAAGTGAAGGTAGTCAGAAAATCATAATTTCAATAAGAGGGGCTGCAAAAAGCGGCTCCTTTTTTAGGCATAAAAGGAGTGCAAATATGGCAAAAGCAAAGAAGAGCGTGTATTTCTGCCAGAACTGCGGGCATGAAGAGTCGAAATGGCTGGGGCAGTGTCCGGCATGTAAGGAGTGGAATACATTTGTGGAGGAAAAAGTGAGCCCTGCTTCAGCAAAGGCAGTAAAGGAGCAAAAGGACGCCCAAGTCGTTACCCTGTCCGGCATTGAGGCGGACGAGGACGACCGCATGGACACCGGCATCGAGGAGCTGAACCGGGTATTAGGCGGGGGAATCGTGAAAGGCTCGCTGGTATTGGTGGGCGGCGACCCGGGAATCGGCAAGTCAACCCTTTTACTGCAAGTCTGCCAGCGTCTTTCGGCGGCAGGGAGGAAACTGCTCTACATATCCGGAGAAGAATCCTTAAAACAGATAAAGCTCAGGGCAAACCGCATGGGAGAATTTACGGATAACCTTTACCTTCTGTGCGAGACAAGCCTTGATATCATCCGGGGAATCATCGAACAGCAGAAGCCGGACATGGTGGTGATTGATTCCATACAGACCATGTACAACGAAGAGGTAGGCTCTGCGCCGGGAAGCGTTTCCCAGGTGCGGGAATCCACCAATATTTTCATGCAGCTTGCCAAGGGACTTTCTATCTCTATCTTCATTGTGGGGCATGTGACCAAAGAAGGTACGGTAGCAGGCCCTAGGGTGCTGGAGCATATGGTGGATACGGTCTTATATTTCGAGGGAGACCGCCATGCTTCCTACCGTATCTTGAGGGGCGTAAAGAACCGTTTCGGCTCCACCAACGAAATCGGCGTGTTCGAGATGCGAAAAGAAGGGCTTACGGAAGTCAAGAACCCGTCGGAGTTCATGCTGAGCGGCAAGCCGGAACATGCGTCCGGCTCTGTGGTCGCCTGCGCAATAGAAGGAACGCGCCCTATGCTCATGGAGATTCAGGCGTTGGTGTGCAAGACCAATTTCGGAATGCCCAGAAGGACGGCGGCGGGGCTTGACTACAACCGGGTCAACCTTCTGATGGCGGTACTGGAAAAAAGGCTGGGACTGCCTCTGTCAGGCTATGACGCCTATGTCAACATCGCCGGGGGAATTCGGTTAAATGAGCCGGCGGCAGACTTAGGAATCGTGCTGGCGATTGCATCCAGCTATAAGAACCGTCCCATTGCGGAAGATGTCATCGTGTTCGGCGAAGTGGGGTTAAGCGGCGAAGTGCGGGCGGTGTCCATGCCGGAGCAGCGGGTGTCAGAGGCAAAGAAACTGGGATTTACTACCTGCATCCTTCCGGAAGTGTCTGTAAAGACAGTAGGAAAAGTGGAGGGTGTGCGGATCATCGGCGTAAAGAGCGTGGGGGAGGCAATCAGCGTCGGACTATAATGTGAAAGGAGACGGATACAATGATACATATAGCAATCTGCGACGATGAACGTTCCCTGGTGGATTCCCTGACCGCCCTCGTCCGCCAATACGAGCTGGAAAAGAGCGAGGAGATCAAAATTACCGTTTACTATGACGGCCTGGAACTGATTGAGAAATACGATACCACCATCGACCTCATTTTTCTGGATATCCAGATGAAGCTGGTGGACGGCCTTAGGGCGGCAAAGCGTCTGCGGGAAATGGACGAGAAGGTGGGCGTCATCTTCCTGACCACACTGACCCAGCATGGGCTTAAAGGGTACAAGTTTCAGGCGTTGGACTACATCATTAAGCCTTTAAAATACGCCCGCTTACGAGACGAGTTGGACAGGTTTCTTCTGCGCCGCCGGAAGGAGGAAAGCCCATTTATTGTGGTAAATAATGACTCCGGGAGATACAAAATCCTGCTGAACAGCCTTCGTTACGTGGAGACATTTAACCGGAACCTGTTATTTCATTCTGAGCAGGAGAATATCATCTGTTACCGGAGCATGAAGGAGATCGCCCAGGAATTAGCGCCCCATGGCTTTGTGCGATGCCATAGCGGATGTCTGGTGAATCTGGCTTATGTGAAAGCGGCCAGAAAATTAGAGATTACGCTGATTACGGGAGAGACCCTTGCTATCAGCCAGCCGAAACGGAAGGAATTTATGGAGCATCTTACAGAATATTGGGGGGATATGCTATGATACGGTTCTTAGACGTTGTCTCTTTCCTGCTTTTGTGGGGAAATGCCTTTGTAATCTTCCTGATGTTCCGGACCCTCCTGCCAATGCGGGACAACTTGGCGGTACGGGCGGCGGCGTTCCTCTTATGCCCGTTTCTGTTTAACGTGGTGGTATTTTCCAACGACCTTGCAAGCATCCTTTTGCCGCTGCTTGGCTTTATCCCATATATCGCGTTATTTTACCGGGGCGGGTGGATGGAGAAGCTGACGGCCCTGATGGTGTTCTACCCGGCCGTAATCGCCGTAAATTATCTGATGGAAGATACCGGTTCAAGACTCTTCTTCTGGCTTACGGATGCCCCGGATCTTGTCTATGATGGTTGGACACAGGAAACATTGCTCATAAGCACCTTTATCCATACCTGCGCCCTTCTTCTCAGGCTTTTCTTCTGGCTTATGGCATGGCTCGTCCTGAGGAAATATCTAATACAGATTATCAAAGAGCTTACGGTGAAAATGTGGATGCTCGTGGATATCCTTTTGATTGCCCCTGTGGTATCCATTTTCACGATTATCTATTTTATGCCGGAGGAGATGGCAATTGTTTACCCAATCTGCGGGGCGGCGATATTCTCAAGCTTCGGCGGACTTTATCTGGCGGCATATATCAGCAATGCGCGGAAGGTGGAGTACGGTGCGCGAAGGCTTAGCATGGAGCTTGCGTATATTCAAGACAAAGTAGATGAAGAAGAGCGTGTGAGGAGCATTTACCATGACATGAAGAACCACCTTCTTGTACTGCAGGCCCAGGATGGACATTCTCAGGAGGTGGGGGCGTCCATTGAAAAACTGAAGGAAGAGTTGGAAGATTATGAAGCCTACTACCATACGGGAAATGATTTTCTGGATATCATTATCCGGGATAAGTTAAGGAAAGCGCGGGAGAAACAGATTGATTTCCAGGCGGCTATCCGGTTTGAGGCGGGCGGATTCATAGAACCGCTGGATATCAGCGCTATTTTCGGAAATGCGCTGGACAACGCTATTGAAGCCAGCGAGAAGGTTTCCGAGAGCATGCGGCTCATTACGGCAAAAGCCGCCAGGATTCATGATATGTTGGTGGTGGCTGTGGAAAATAATATGCTGCTTGACGGGCCGGGGGATGGAAGGACCAGCAAGGAAGATACTTTTTTGCACGGGTTCGGGTTGTCGAATATCCGAAAAGCTGCGGAAAAGTACGACGGGCAGTGTACGGTGAAGGCGAAGGACGGGAAGTTCGTGCTGAAAATCATGATTCCGATTCCGGAGTAGGGATAGTATTCTTTCAGAGGGGAAGGGTGCCGGAAAGGAGAAGTTTGTCTTTTCCGACACTCCCTTATTCAGAAATAATCCTTATGCCTTAGAAGTAGAATAGTTCTTCAAACTTTTTATCCAATGCAATGCACAGTATCAACGCTAATTTCGCCGTAGGGTTAAATACCCCTGTCTCGATTGAGCTGATAGTCTGGCGGGAGACCCCTACCAGCTTGGCAAGTTCGTTTTGGGAAAGCTTTTTTTCCATTCTGGCCTGTTTCAAATGATTCTTTAATATCAGTTCTGTCTCCATGTTTTTTACACCGTCAGAAAATTTCATATAAATAGCCTGCAAAGAGTCCGATAGCCAAGGCGTACCATAAAATACCATAGCACAAATCGCTTTTCTTTTTCAGCCTGCTCCATCTGTAGATTAATTGCCCTCCGGCCATAAAACAGTAAATCGCATATACGTCGTAGTATGGAATACCGGCTATGATTTTTGTGATCATTGCGATAAGGCAGCCCGCCAGTCCTGCTATCAATCCCACCTTACACCCTTTGTTATAAATGTCAAGCTCCATCTCATCCATCTTGTTAGGCTTCTTCTCTTGCGCCCTGCGCAATACTTCGTTTTTATCCATATGTGACACCTTGCCTTTCCTGTATGCCAAGTTTTCTTGTCAATTCTATTATATATGTGTCAAGTTTTCTTGTCAATAGTTAATGAACATTTAGATTTTACCCCGTAAATATTAGATTAAGCATTTTATATGGCAGGATTTCCTGATTTGGCTATACTGAAGCTGCAAATATTTAAGAAAGAAGTGAGGAAATCTGACATGAGTATTTTAAGTACGGCGAATCTAATGAAACAATACGGAAAAGAACCAAATATCGTGAATGCCTTAAACGGAATCGATATTTCCATAGAACAGGGAGAATTTGTGGCAATCATCGGAACCTCCGGAAGCGGGAAATCCACCCTGCTCAACATGTTAGGAGGCCTTGACCGTCCCACCTCAGGAAGCGTGCGGGTAGATAATTTTGAGCTTAGTAAGCTGAACGACGAGGATTTGACGGTATTCCGCCGCCAGCGGATTGGGTTCATTTTTCAGAATTATAACCTGGTTCCTGTCTTGAACGTATATGAAAATATCACCATGCCAATCCGTCTCGACGGAAAGAAACCTGATCGGAAATTCATTCAGGAGGTTATTTCCCTTTTGGGCCTGGAGAAAAAAATCTACAACATGCCCAACACCCTATCCGGCGGGCAGCAGCAGAGGGTGGCAATCGGGCGTGCGCTGATTACACGTCCGTCTCTGATTCTGGCTGATGAACCGACAGGAAACCTTGACACGCAAAACAGCAGCGAGGTGATTGCCCTGCTGAAAGAAGCGTCAAGGAAATATGAACAGACGATTGTTATGATTACTCACAGCCGCAGCATTGCACAGACTGCAGACAGGGTTTTGAACGTATCGGACGGAGTATTGACTGATTTGGGGAGGACGCGGGATATCGGGGGGATGTCTGCTATGCGCGGACCGGAATGGAAATGAGAGCTGCTAAGGAAGGAGGCTGTCATGTGGCAAGCTGCGTTTCTTCTGTTTTTTGTTTCATTTTGCATATTTGCAGGAATTATGCTGCATGACCCCAGGACGTTGCGGAGTGGAGCCTCATTTTTATTCATGTTGATGTGTCTGGCGGTTTTTCTGTTTTTTACCTTATCTGAATATGCAGAACGGCTGGCAGCGCATGATTTCGTTATTGTAATATTGATTATGATGTTTATTATGACAGTGGGCTGTATTATGGCGTTTCCGGCAGTATTGATTCTTGTGTTTTTTGTGGAAGGAATCAGGGTTATCAGGCATGAGGGGATAAAACCGGCAAATTTGTTGTCGGTGCTGTTTTCCGTTTTGATGTGTATCTATCTGGCTCTCTGGCCGGTGATTGGAAATTTAGGGAAGAATACATTAGGGACAATTCTTTATATCATTATCAGTTTTTCAGCAGTATATGTATTATCATTGCTGGCTGTGTATTCTCTTTCCGCTGTGCTCAATCTTTTCCATCTGAAAAAGAAAAGAAACGCAGATTATATTGTCGTGCTGGGAGCCGGGATTATTGGAGATAAGGTCACCCCATTGCTGGCAGCGCGGATTGAAAGAGGAATCGAATTGCTGCGTTATAATCCCAATGCCGTATTGATTATGTCCGGCGGGCAAGGACCCGGAGAGGATATTCCGGAAAGCCGGGCGATGGCGGCTTATGCAGTCAGTCAGGGCGTGGCTGCGGAAAAAATCATCATAGAGCAAAAATCTGTATCAACACAGGAAAATCTACGCTTCTCAAGGGAGCTGATGGACAAGCAGAAGCCTGAAATTATTATCGTCACAACTGCTTATCATGTGTTCAGGGCGTTAATACTGGCAAAGCAGCAGAGAATAAGATGTGTGGGCTTTGGTGCAAAAACAAAATGGTATTTTACGTTAAATGCTTTTATCCGCGAGTTTGTTGGGTATATGAGGCTGACCTGGAAGAAACATGCCTTTGTGATTGTGATTGTGGTCGTTATAATAATAAAATGTAATCTTGGAGGATAAAAAAATGGATTCAAAGAAAATGAAAAGCTATTTAAGTTTGATACCAATCTCTGCCAGGGTACGGCGGCGTCAAAACCGCATGACTCTGTTATGCATTATTTTCGCCGTGTTCCTCGTGACGGCAGTATTCAGCATGGCAGAGATGGCTTTAAGAGTGGAACAGGCCAGACTGACCGAAAAGCACGCCAGGGAATTTACTTTCCAGGCTATGATGGATACTACTATGGGCAAGAACCTCTTTTTGCTTGCCGGAGCACTGTTTATTCTGATTCTGCTTGCGGGAGTGCTGATGATTTCAGGCAGTATTAACAGCACGGTGGCTCAGCGGACAAAGTTTTTCGGGATGATGCGCTGTATCGGCATGAGCCGCCAGCAGTTAAAGCGGTTTGTACGGCTGGAGGCCCTTAACTGGTGCAAAACGGCTATCCCCATCGGCATTGTCCTGGGCACGGTCAGCGCATGGGCTTTATGCGCCGTTCTGCGGTTCGTGGTCGGGGAGGAATTTGCTGCGATTCCCGTCTTTGGAATCAGCCTCGTCGGAATTATCAGCGGCATCGTTATGGGACTGGTCACGGTGCTGCTCGCCGCCGGAGCACCGGCAAGACAGGCGGCAAAAGTATCCCCGATGGCGGCAGTTTCGGGAAACACAGAGAATGCAAGCCAGACACGGCATGCAGTCCGTATCGGCAGGTTTCCCATCGAAATTTCTCTGGGCGCCCATCATGCAAAATCGGCAAGGAAAAATTTGTTCCTGATGACGGGTTCCTTTGCACTGAGCATCATCCTGTTTTTGACATTCTCTGTCCTGCTGGACTTTGTAGGCTATCTGCTGCCCCAGTCTGCCAGCGATGCCGATATCACGATTTCCGGGGAGGCCGGCGTCAACTGTGTTCCCTGGGAGACGGTGGAGGTGATTCGTGAGATGAACGGCGTAAAAAATATTTTTGGGCGTCGAAGTGCCTTTGAAGTTCCGGCGGTTCTGGGACAGGAAGATTTGCCTCACGTAGTGGATTTGATTTCCTTTGACGATTTTGATATTGAAGCATTGAAAAAAGACGACAGGTTAAAAAAGGGCAGCGACATCTCCAAAGTCTACGGGAATAACGGCTCCGTGCTGGTAATCTGCGACCCGGAAGCTCCGCTTCACATAGGAGATACGATACAGGTGAATGGCGAGCCGCTGGCTGTGGCGGGAATGCTGAAATACGACCTGTTCAGCGAGGATGGCCGCTCTTCGGGCAGGGCTTCCATCATTACATCCGGCGAGACCTTTGTCCGGCTGACCGGCATAACCGACTATTCGCTTGTGATGGTGCAGACCACGGGCGATGTGACAGACGGGGATGTTGCCGCCATAAGCGAGCTGCTGGACGAGGGCATTACGCTCCGGGATGGGCGTGAGATGCGCACTTCCGGCACCTATACCGCTTTTGTGCTGTGCGTTTATGGCTTTTTGGCGATTATCGCTATGGTTACGCTGCTTAACATTATGAACAGCATCTCCATGAGCGTATCCGCCAGGAGCAGACAGTATGGGGCTATGCGGGCTGTGGGTATGGATGACAGTCAGGTAACAAGAATGATTGCTGCTGAAGCTGTTACCTACGCTTTGTCCGGCTGCGTGATTGGGTGCATCGTTGGTCTGGTGGCTGGCAGAATGCTGTACAATCTTTTGATTGACGGCCGTTTTCCCTATGCCGTATGGGCACTGCCTGTTTCCCGTCTGCTCATAGTTTTGACATTTGTTGCGGCGGCAACACTGGCTGCCATTTACGCCCCTGCAAAACGGATTCGTAACATGGCTATAACCGCAACAATCAATGAATTGTAAAAAGAAGAACAAGTTGCATATCAATTCCTCTGGCATCCTGTGCATGCCGCTTGCAGTAAAAGGCTGGTCAAGACGGCTGAGTGTTTAGCGGACGGGCGGTATATATCCAAGCTTTATTGCTTTTGTTATGGCCTCTACAACGGAAGAGATATCTAATTTTTCAAATATAGGCTGTAAATGGTTAGAAAGTGTCCGCTCGCTTATATATAGCTCATCCGCAACACATTTTCGTTTTTTTCCATCACTGATTAATTGTAAAATTTTCTTTTCCATACTTGTTAAATCTTCGATTATTATTTTATTATTTTCAGATGGAAAGCAGGTGCCGATTATGATATTTTCGGATAGTAACAGGGAAAGGATGTTTTCCCTCCTGTAACCTAACAGAGCATAGATTCCAAGTTCTTTGGTGCGCTGTCTTAAAAAGAAACGGTTTGAATATGACATATAAAAAATTACGAACACAGTCAAAAAGACAGAGATAACCCTGCACATGGATTCCACCCGTCCATCTCCCGATATTTTTTCAAGCATTACCGTATTCATTGAAAAAGAGGTAAATGCAAAATATATGGTAATGACAAGGGATACGGACAGGATGTAAAGTGCATAAAATGCAAAATTTTTCTTTAAATTCTTAAAAGCAATAGACAGATTATTCATGGAATCGCCCTCCTTATCTTGCAGTATCCAGTTTCGTTATTTCTGCGGCGATGGCTTCATAGAAATCACGCCGGGAGCTACCCTGATTCCTGAGTTCTCTGATGATGCATCCATCCTTAAAAATAAGGATGCGCCCTGCAAAACTTGCCGCATATGCATCATGGGTTACCATCAATATGGTAGTATGCAGCTCCCTGTTGGCTTCATACAAAGCATTTAACAGCTCGGTAGCCGAACTGGAATCCAGGGCTCCTGTCGGTTCATCAGCAAACAATATGCTCGGCTGCTTTACAATCGCCCTTGCTGCGGATGCCCTTTGACGCTGGCCTCCGGATAATTTATGAGGGTATTTGTCAAGCTGTGACGCAATGCCAAACCTTTCTGCCAGGCTCCGTACCATACTTTCGATTTTTTGGGGCGGCAGTTTCTGAAGGGTAAGGGGAACAGATATATTTTCACGGATGGTAAGGCTGTCAAGCAGAAAATATTCCTGAAAAATAAAGCCTAAATTGTCTTTACGGAAATCGGCGGCGCTTGTGCGGTTAAGGCTTTTCAGGCTTATTCCGTTTATTTTGATACTTCCGCCTGTAGGCGTATCTATTGTAGAAAGAACATTGAGCAGAGTAGTCTTTCCTGAACCGGATGCCCCCATAATTCCGATAAATTCCCCTTCCGCTACACGGAAAGAAACCTTGTTTAAACCGGGATGACCGGACTTTCCGTAAATTTTTGTTACTTCTTTTGCTTCTAATAATGTACTCATGGCAAAATCTCCTTTTTTTATTACAATAAGCTGGCTCGCAAAGCGTGGCAGCGTTTGTTTTTCTGCCATATTGTACTGCCACATGCAGAAAAACGAATGAGTAATTCAGGCAAATTTTATGCGTGAATTACTCATGAAAAATAAGAGACGGATTGATATTATTTAAAATGGGATTTGCGATTGAAAAATACATCAGAAACAAGAAGGACATAAAAAATTCACAAAAATTGTTAGCAATAGCACTTGACGAGTGCTGATTGTAGTGATATAACACATATAGAACAGATAGGACGGAAAGAACAGATGATTTCTTTCCAACATCCAAAGTTCCAGTTAACAAATTGTTTTTAGCATAATAAAAAAGGAGAGATGACTTATGATGACACCTGGTATTTTTGGAGAGAACTTATTTGATGATTTCTTTGATGACATTTTTGATTTTCCTGTGCTTGATGACAGGGCAATGCAGAAAGCGCAGAGGAAGCTGTACGGACGTCATGCAGCGAACATGATGAAAACAGATGTGCGGGAACATGATGACCATTTTGAGGTAGATATTGATTTGCCCGGTTTCAGGAAAGACGAAATTTCTCTGGAACTGAAGGACGGATATCTGGTGATTACTGCGGCGAAGGGGCTCGACAAAGATGAGAAAGAAAAGAAAACCGGGAAGTTTGTCCGCCGGGAGCGTTATGCAGGCAGCATGAGCAGGTCATTCTATGTTGGCGAGGATATGAAGGAGGAAGATATCCATGCAAAGTACGAAGGCGGCGTGTTGAAGCTGAATGTGCCAAAGGCAAAAGAAAATCAGCCGCAGGTTGAAGAAAAGAAATATATTGCCATTGAGTAACAGACTGAAACGGATGACAGGCAGGGGGCAGAACAAACCCCCTGCTTTTTGTTTGCCCAGCATGGGCGTTCTCTAACGGGTGTAAGTCCCGAGTGTGCGTAGGCAACGACGAAGCACATAGCTGAACAGCAAGGGTGTCCGCCGTGAGACGGAATCTGAAAGAAGCTGCAAGCAAACCTCCGGCCTGACGGACAGGAACCGCATATAAGGCTCGGAAATACGGATAAGGTGGCAAAAGGCACTGAAGTCCAAAAGTTGCTGGAAGAACGAGTAAATGCGGCAGGTACATGGAGGGAAAGAGTGCGCACCTTAACCGGGGAGGTCTCACAGGCGGTTCCATTAGCCGTAGTAACAACGAACTGTGAGAATGTCGCAAAGCCAAGCGAGCTTGGCTTTAGCCATAGTAGTGAAGAAGTTCCTGTAACGGGAATGGAGCGAAGGGCGGAACAATCAATCAGTTGAAGTACGTTCCACTTCGTAGCCGGAGCAGACGCCTGTCGATGGCATCAAAGGCGGCAAAGGCAAAAGGGGCAGAAAGGAAACAACGCATGGACACAAGTAGTCTCATGGAGCAGGTATTGAGCAAAGAAAACCTCAATGCGGCGTACCTGCAAGTCGTAAGGAACAAAGGGGCGGCGGGCGTTGACGGTATGACCGTAGACGAACTTGGCGATTACCTTTCGGAAAACGGCGAAAGCATCAGAGAGCAGTTGCGGACAAGGAAGTATAAGCCGCAACCTGTCCGCAGGGTGGAGATACCGAAGCCAGACGGGGGTGTAAGAAACCTTGGAGTACCGACAGTAGTTGACCGTTTTGTACAACAGGCGGTAGCGCAGGTACTCACTCCGATATTTGAGGAGCAGTTCCACGAACACAGTTACGGATTCAGACCGAACCGATGTGCGCAACAGGCAGTCATAAAAGCATAGGAAATGATGAATGACGGACATAGCTGGATAGTGGACATTGACCTTGCGAAGTTCTTTGACACGGTTGACCATGATAAGCTGATGACTATCTTCGGACGGACCATAAAGGACGGAGATGTCATATCAGTGGTAAGGAAATTCCTTGTCAGCGGAGTGATGATAGACGATGAGTACGAAGATACCATAGTGGGCACGCCGCAGGGGGGAAATATATCACCGCTGTTAGCGAACATTATGTTAAACGAACTGGATAAAGAACTGGAAGCAAGAGAGCTGGATTTCGTCCGATACGCAGACGACCTCATCATAATGGTTGGAAGCAGGCAGGCGGCAGAACGGGTAATGAAGAGCGTCACCCGGTTTATTGAGGAGAAGCTCGGATTGAAAGTAAATGCCGAAAAGAGCAAGGTGGATAAGCCGAAAGGCATCAAGTATCTCGGATTTGGATTTTACTATGACACATTTGCCAGAGGGTATAAAGCCAGACCACATTCCAAAGCGGTAGAGAAGTTCAAGGCACAGATGAAGAAGCTTACATGAAGAAGCTGGGGAGTAAGCAACGCTTATAAGGTAGAGAAACTCAACCAGCTTATCCGGGGATGGATAAACTATTTCAAAATCGGAAGTATGAAAGGGTTGTGTGAGCGGTTGGACAGCAACATTAGATACCGTCTTAGGATGTGTATCTGGAAGCACTGGAAAACCCCAAAGAACAGAGCAAAGAACCTGATAAAGCTTGGAATACCAGCATGGTCAGCGTGGAAAACCGCTTATCTGCATGGATATGCAAAACCTGCAAGATGTTGGGATGTTCATCAGGCTATAAGCAATAAGAGATTAGTCGAATTCGGGCTAATCTCCATGCTCGACTACTACGCCGCAAAGCGTGTTACTTGTTAAGTTGATTGAACCGCCGTGTACCGAACGGTACGCACGGTGGTGTGAGAGGTCGGGGGATTACTCAAATCCCCCTCCTACTCGATTCTTCGGGGAAAAGAGGTTCTCAGTCAGTGACCTGTACTTTTTTTATGGAAAAGCTATGATGGACAGTGAAAGAACGCAGCCATATGCAACGATTGTCAGTGTTGTAGGAGGCTTTGTGAGCGGCACATTGCTTACAGGTCTTGTGTATGCCAGCCGTTATATTGTAAAACTGAAGGCAGCCAGAATGCGTCTGATAAAAACACTGCGGAGATTAAAGTAGTGCAGGGTGCTAATGTAATATGTGAAATATTGAAATTGATTTTTTGATTTTTAAAATAAAACAGATGTGTAAAGGGATTAGGCAGAATAAACTTATCATCCGGTTCTTATCAAATGTGACACCCAGGTGACAGTGCAGCACGTTCTCCACTCCTCAGTGCCCCTCGCTATCCTCCCCCTCCTCCGGCTCTGCCGTCCTTTTATGTATCCTTCTTTCTCTTTCAGCCCCACAAGGCATTCTTCATCAAAGTAACCCTTCACTTCCTCATAAAACAGCCCCTGGTTCCCCTTTAATGCCAGCACATATTCCCCTTTCCCCTCATGGATTACCGCCGCTGTTTCTTTCTGGCAGTTCATGGCATCCACTGTCACTATCATCCCATTCAGCTCCATCAGACCCAGCACCTCCTGAGCGTCGGTATCTCATTCGTTTTCTCCCCTATGGCCTTGTGCCCTACGCACATCCCCGCATCATAGGAATACACATTCAGCATCTGCATTGCCTTTACCGGCTCATCCGCACTTTCCTTCCTCTGGAGGAATTGGAATCATAACTTAAAGCTCATACTTGGACAAGCATCTATGCATATTGTTATGAGTTTCATTTTTGCAACAAAGCGCATAGGCAAAATGTATGTGAAAGTCTGAGCGGTAATAATGATGATATGTATATTGTGATAAAAATTGATATATCATGTTTAATAATTTGTATAGAATGGATAGCTATGCTGATATAATAATATTACCATCAAATTTAAGGAGGAGAACAAATGAAGAAAAAACATGTAATACGAATGATTGGCTTGGCAATGGCAATCACAGTTGCACTGGCAGGCTGCGGTGGGAACAAAGAGACCGGAGCAGGCGACAATCAGAAGGTCGAGTCCTCGGGGGCGGAGGACACCGCACAGGAGGAAAGCTCTGGTGAAGAAGTGAAGATACCTGTCATAGTGACAACGGGAACCAATGATGGAATGGATTTGCAGATGCAGGAGGCTTTTGACGGTTTTAACGAAGCATATAAGGGAAAATACCAGCTGGATGTGGAATATATGGCAGGTTCTGCGGACGATTATCGTTCCAAACTGAAAATGCTCAACACATCAGATTCCATGCCGGCATTGATTGATATAGGTACGGAGCCTGCATTTTTCGATTTGTTGGTGGAAAATGGGCGTCTGGCAGACATTGCGCCATATTTGGAGAACGATGAGGAATGGAGAAGCTGGCTGATGCCGCAGGGAATTGAAGAGCTTACACGCGAGGATGGAACGATGTATATGGTTCCGCCAACGGGCTTGCAGATGGTAGGAATCTACTATAATAAGGAGCTGTTTGAACAGGCGGGAATAGAAAAATTCCCGGAGACCTGGGATGAATTTTGGACAGCCTGCGAAAAACTGACAGCAGAAGGAATAACTCCTCTTTCCCTGATGACTGCCGAAACGGCATGGTGCCCTATGCTTGGGATGACGGCATATCTCGGTGGAAGTCAAAACGGGCGGGATTTTATGTCGGTAAGATACCCGGATAATTTTGATACATCGGAATTCAAAGAAGCAGTGGAAATTCTTAAAAAGGAATTTGAATACACCACAGCGGATGCAGTAGGTGGAACTTATGCATTGGCAGCCAACCATTTTTTCAGTGGAGACACCGCCATGATTGCTAATGGTCCCTGGATGATGCCGAGCCTTTCCGACCCCGATTATGCGCCGGCGGGTTTTGAACAGAAAGTAGGATATGCTCCGTTTCCGGGAAATCTTATGATAGGTTCCATAGCGGGCTGGAGCGTGACATCATGCCATGACCAGGCAGTGGTCGATGGGGCAGTTGAGTTTATGAAATTTTACTCATCGCCCAAGTATGCCACACAGCGGGCTTTAAAATCCGGACAATTGTCCTCAGTAATAGAGTTTCCACAGGAAGAATATGACAAGCTGATTCCTGCTATGAAGGATTGTGTGGATATTTCCAAGGAGGTAGAGATTGTACTTCCCAGTTATCAGAGCCAGTGGGACCCTGTGAACCAGAATGATGTATTTGGCAGGGAAATCCCCAATCTTGTGACCGGAAGTATTACTACAGAGGATTTTATCGAGATGCTGAATAAAGGAGCTGCACAGTACAAAAAGGACATTGAATAAACAGAGGGTAATCGGATGAAAGAAAAAAACAGAGCCTGGATTGCGTTATTTTTAGCGCCTGCACTTCTCATGTTCTGCCTGGTGTATTTAGGGCCGATGGTTTTGGCGTTGGTATCCAGCTTTACAAAATGGGACGGAATGCAAAGGATGCGATTTATTGGAATTGAAAATTATGAGACAATTTTTCGCGACCCCGTATTCCATGCATCGCTTCTGCACACGATGGTTTGGGCGTTGCTGGCTGTATTTGTCCATGTACCCTTTGGTGTATTGGTTGCTTTGGTGTTAAAGCGAAGAAGAAAGGGATGGAGATTTACGAGATCGGTTTTTATGCTTCCCAATATTATTTCAAGGTCTGCGCTTGCATTGATGTTTGTGTTTATTTTCAAACCGGATGTGGGAATCTTGAATGGGTTGCTGGAAGGAATAGGGTTGGGCCATTTGGCAAGAAACTGGCTGATGGACCCCAAAACCTCTTTCCTGAGCATTACGAATATCTGGCTCTGGTATGCGGCTGTTATCACACTGATTGTTCTGGCAGAGTTATCCTCAATCTCCGAGGAGATTGAGGATGCTGCAAGAATTGACGGAGCTACGGAACGGCAGATTGATTTCCAGATATATCTTCCGCTTTTAAGAAGGGCGATTGGTACAGGGGCAATTGTAGCGGTAACGGCGGTGTTCAAGGAATTTGAGTCTATTTATATGACAACAAACGGGGGACCGGGTGATTCCAGCATGACGATTTCAGTTATGATGGTAAATAAGATTATACAGAGTAACCAATACGGATATGCCAATACCCTGGGAATTCTGCTGTTAGTGATTGGAATCGTGGTGATGCTCATCTGTAATAAACTGTTTCGGATGGACAAGGCGGATTGAGAGGTGTGAATATTTTGAAAGCGAGGAAGCAGATAGGACAGCGCATTTTCGACTATGTCATCATGGGAATCGTAATTATCATATCGGTATTTCCATTCCTATGGGTGCTGATGTCCTCTTTTAAGACGAACAATCAGATATTATCTTCGAGCTTTTCACTGCCGACATCTTTTTTTACAGATGGGTATCAAATTGCAATGGAGCGGGTGAATATATTTTCGCGGTTTTTGACTTCTCTGATTGTGGCGGGAAGCAGTACACTGATTTCAGTAATTATTTACTCTATGGCAGGTTATGTATTGGCGAGAACAAATTTTAAAGGGAAAAATACCATCTTTATGGTGTTGATTTCCTCCATGCTGATACCGGCAAATGCCATGGTACAGCCGGTGTATTTTGTGATAAATAAGCTTGGACTGTACGATACGAAAGCAGCGTTGATACTTGTCTACACAGGATTTGGCATGGCAATGTGCCTGTTTTTGATGCGGAATTTTTATTTATCTATACCCCAGGAGCTGGAGGATGCAGCCTATGTGGACGGAGCCGGATTTTTAAAGAGATACACGATGATAATGTTGCCCCTTGGCAAATCCGCCATGGCCAGTTCGGCAATCCTCACATTTATCTTTTCCTGGAATGAATTTATGTATGCAATGCTGTTGACGGCACGTGAAAAGAACCGTACCCTGCCTCTGACAATTAAATATTTTACTTCAACCTTCAACTTCAATTATTCTGCAATGTTTGCAGCATTGGTGCTTTGCATTCTGCCAACGATGATAGTTTACATCATATTGCAGGAACAGATTGCAGAGAGTATGGTAGCGGGAGCTGTGAAGGGATAGGAAGCATAATTATTATAATTTAAAGGAGATTATTTTATGGCATATGAAATTATTGATGCACCAGAAGAACTGGAGCAGCTAATTATTTATGAGATAGCAACAAAAGGCTTTACTTCACCCAATGGCCCGGAGTCAGGCACCTTTGTATCTATGGAGGAACGGATTCCATATCTAAAAGAACTGGGGATTAACGCCATCTGGCTTACAGGACATCAGATGTGTAATTCCAATCATTTTTATAATATCTGGACGGAGTATGCAGTGATAAGACCTGACCGGTTGGATTCCAGTCTTGGAACAGAGGAGGAATTCAGGCATCTGATTCAAACAGCTCATGCTCACGGAATTATGGTATTTTTAGATGTAATTACTCATGGAGTCATAGAGGACAGCCCCTTGATTGAGGAGCATCCAGACTGGTTTTCGGGCGGAACCTGGGAGATGCGGGATTTTGACTGGTACGGCGGACATAAAGACCTGGATGAATGGTGGGTAAATCTCTGGCTTTGGTATGTGGAAGAATTTGGAATAGATGGATACCGGCTGGATGTGGCGCATTACCGGAACGATTTGTGGGCTCTGGTTCGTAAAAAGGCTGCCCAAAAAGGAAAGAAGCTTGTAATCATTGCAGAAACAGGACCGGCAATCCGCGGTGTGACAGATATTCTTCAGCATGGGGAATGGGTAAGCAATGGAAAGTACGGGACAAATGATTCCAGCCGTATTTTGACAGATGCAGCAGGCTATTTTAGAGATACACAGCTACGCAAAAATGAACGGTATGGAGTAAAGATTTTTTATACGGACGGGACTGTTCAGAATAGTGTTTCGTGCGGCTGGAGCCCGGACGAAAAGGTTCTGGAGGTAATAAAGGAAGCAGCAGTTATTGAACGGATAGAATGTGAGGAGCAGGAAGTTGCCTATCAGCAGCAGACAAATATTCTGCGGGTGGAGAATATTTACACGCAGAAAGAAATTCGGAATATTCAGATTACAGATTTAGAGGATTTTGTCTGGAATAGTAACATGGAAGGTATGATGGGAGCAGACTGCTGGGTGAAGTATAAAAGAGAGAAGAATCATCTTCAAGTCGAATTCCCGCTGCGTGTACAGAAGGGACAGCTTATGTCTGTGCAGTTGAGCTGCCATGACAATGGATGGGAGGATTATCCTCTTGATGAGAATCCTTATGGCGCACAAGGCAGTCGTTATCTGGCGGGTTATGGAGCCATTCTTGCACCGGCAGTTCCCGTATTTATGGCTGGGGAGGAATTTGATGCCGATTACCGTCCTCTTCCGGGGCTTTCACCAAAACTGTATGGAGGGGAGAATCCTGGGAAAGGCCGGTGGTTGTATGGAAGCTGGCTGGATTGGGAACAGCTGAAGCGGCCGGAAAAGGCTCAAATGCTGGAAGATATGAAGCGCATCATACATATCAGACGGTCCAATTTTGATTTGATTCGGCCATGCAGGATGGAAGATGAGGAATGCGGTTACAAAGCGGTATGGTATGAGGCGTCAAAAGAGCTTCCGTTACCGTATTGTTATGGAAAAGACAAAACCGTGATATTGATTGCGGCAAATCCCTATACAGATGAGGATGTATCGGTCAAATTTGACTTTGGGGAGATTCTTGACGCCGAAGCAATCTGGCAGGTGGATTTGCTGTTTGGCATTGAGAATGGAAACGGCGGCGAACTCAAAGGAACGTCAAAGGAGCTGAGTAATCGCAGCTTTGTGATTAAGCGGGATAAGACCAGCCAGGGAGGTCTGCTGGTATTAAAGCTTCAATTATTGGATGAATTCCAGTAAGGTAAAATAGCGGTGGCAGAGAGGAGAAATAAAAGGTGAAAATCTATTCTGTATTTGACCCTGTGTTTGCATCTTACGGAAAAGTAATTGATGGTTATGATTTTTCGGAAATCCTTGAAAAATTAGAAGAAACGCCGCTTCCGGAAGCAGGAATCTGTTATGTTCCAGGGAATCCTGTTCTGGAGGCGACGCCCGCCGCCAAAGAGCTTGCGGTTAATTTTTTCGGCGGGATGCCCATACAAATTGGTTATTGCAATGGCAGCAATCAAATGCTTAACTGCCTGGAATATCATCGCAATTCAGAAATTGATCTTGCGGACACGGACATGATTCTTCTGTTGGGACAGGAGGCAGAGATTGTGAATGGTAAGTTCGATACTGCCAGGGTGCGTGCTTTTCTGGTGCCGAAAGGCACGGCGGTGGAATTGTTTGCCACTTCATTGCATTATGCTCCCTGTGGTTATCGTTTTCGCTGCCTTGTGGCGCTTCCAAGAGGCACGAATACCGGGAAGCCTGCCATAAAGGTGAAGAATCAGGAAGACCAAATGCTCTGGGCGTGTAATAAATGGCTGCTTTGTCACCCGGAGGCTGAGGAAGCGGGAAAGGGAGCATATATTGGACTGACAGGAGAGAATCTTGTTGTCAGGGATTTGATTTAGGAGAGCACCTCATTGCGGGGGTGATATTTTTATATCAGGAGGCGACCATGATAAAATATGAAAATAAATTTTTAAAGGAGCATCTATATTCCGGGGTGTTGTGTGATGTAATGGATGGTATGGGGTATCGCAATCAGGGTATCAGTGGCATTATGCCTCTGGAAGAGGATACTGTGATTTTCGGACCTGCTTTTACAAGTATCGCTACGACGGTATATTCTATGCCTGAAAATCCTTTGACAGCACAATGTAAGGTGGTGGACCAGCTAAGTGAAGGTGAAATCTATGTGCTGGTAACACGCGGGGATTATAATTGTGCGGTTTTTGGCGAACTGTTTGCCACTGCAGTAAGACAGCGGAAGGGGGCTGGGGTTCTCTTAGACGGATATGGCAGGGACTTAAAGGCAGTCAAAGCCATGAGATTTCCCCTCTTTTATGCAGGGAGAAATCCGAAAACATCAAAGGGGAGAGCGGAGATAAATGAATGCCAGATTCCGGTGCTAATGCGCGGCGTGACAATATATCCAGGCGATTTAATCTTCGGTGATATTGACGGCGTTGCAGTGATTCCAAAGGAAATTGCAGATGAAGTATTGGAGAAGGCATTGGAGACAATTAAGAAAGAGGATAAGGTAAGGGAAGGCCTTCTTAACGGAGATTCCCTGGAAAAGGTATATGCAGTAAACGGCGCTATTTAGCGTATTGATTATAATTCATGCGGGAGGAATACCATGAGAATTAATGAGACTATTCAGGAAAAGGTAAATACATCTTCTGCTCCGTCTGAGCTTAAGATTACCGATATCCGGTTTACGGATATTGAAGGAGCGCCATTTGAAAATTCTCTCATCAAGGTCTATACCAATCAGGGGATTGTGGGATTCGGCGAGGTGAGAGATTTCGGGTGTAAGGAATATGCTCTGATGCTGAAAAGCCGTCTGCTCAATGAGAATCCGCTGGATGTGGACCGTCTTCTTCACAGGATTCGGCAATTCGGGTATCATGCGCGCCAGGGCGGTGGCGTCAGCGGGATTGAGCTGGCATTGTGGGACATTGTGGGCAAAGCGTATTCTGTTCCGGTTTACCAGCTGATTGGCGGAAAGTATCGTGATTCAATTCCTGTCTATTGTGATACGGATGTCTATGGAAAGCATGATGGAAAAGCTATGGGTGAGGCATTGAAAAAAAGGATGGAAAAAGGCTTTAAGATGCTGAAAATGGATGTTGGAATCGACCTGCTGTTGGATGAACCCGGCACTTTATGCGGTCCCCAATGGCTCCTTGACGCTATGCGGGAGGACCCGGATATGCCGGTCTTTAAGCGTGGTGACAGAACCGTGGAAGCCAATTTGAAGGAAAAGGCAATCTATGACCTGTACAATATTGAGCATCCTTTTACCAGAATACAGATTACCGAGCAGGGGCTTGATTATCTGGAGCAGTATGTTGCCGACGCCAGAGCGGTTGTGGGGTATCATATACCTGTCAGCATAGACCATTTTGGACATATTGGCGTGGAAGACAGTATCAGGCTGCTGCGCCGGTTGGAAAAGTACAATATTGCATGGGCGGAGGATATTTTACCGTGGCAGTATACCAATCAGTATATGCGGATTGCTGCCGCTACCACCGTACCCCTTTGTACCGGAGAAGATATTTATGGCAAGGAAGCCTTTAAAAAAGTAATTGAAAGCGGAGCTTTTTCCGTTGTTCATCCTGATATTTTAACTTCCGGCGGCATTCTTGAAACAAAGAAAATCGGTGAAATTGCAGAAGAACATGGAGTGGCAATGGCAATTCATAATGCAGAAAGTCCGGTTGCATTTTTGGGAGCTGTTCACGTTGCTGCTGCAACACGGAATTTTATTGCTCTGGAACATCATTCCAGTGACATTTCCTGGTGGGATGATATTGTGACCGGATGTGAAAAACCGATTATTACGGAAGGACAGGTAAGCTTGCCCACAGCGCCGGGATTGGGGATTACGGAGCTTGATGATGAGGTTTTAAAGGAACATATGCATTCGCGTGTAAAGGGATTGTGGGAGGATACCAGTAATTGGGACTACCTATGGTCTCATGACAGGCTGTGGAGCTGATTAAGATTATTTTTGCAGGAGGCAGAGTATGTTAAATGGGAAAACAGCTGTAATTATTGGCGGAACCACCGGTATTGGTTCCGCTACAGTGAAATTGTTTGGAAAAAATCGTGCAAATGTCATATTTGCGGGGCGTAACCGGGAAGCGGGAGAGGCGTTGGAAAAAGAAACAGCGGCAGCATACCCAAAAGCCTGTATCCGTTATCGCAGGATGGATGTCAGTCAGGAGGAGCAGGTCAGAGAGCTGGCTGAATATGTGGAACAGGAATTCGGCGGATGTGATATACTTTTCAATAATGCAGGGATTCATCTTGCAGGAAGGATTCTGGAGACTCCGCCAGACGAATTTGACCGGATTATGAATATTGATTGCCGCGGCGTTTATCTGGCATGCTATTATTTCCTTCCTATGATGCTGAAAAAGCAATATGGGACAATTATCAATATGTCTTCCGTTTCCGGAATCTGTGCGGATTATTCCATGGCGGCATACAACACGGCAAAGGGGGCGGTGACCAATTTGACAAGAGCCATCGCCATAGATTATGCCGAGCAGGGAATCCGCTGTAATGCGGTCTGTCCGGGCGCTGTGCGGACAGAAATGCTGGAATATACTTTCCGGAAAATCAGCTACGCCGAAAAGGTTAATCGTGAGGCATATCCAACACATACCTTTGCATCTCCGGAAGAAATTGCAGAGACAGTATTGTTTCTTGCCGAGAGAAGGGTGGACTTTTTAAATGGAGTTAATCTGCCGGTAGACGGGGGAATTAGCTGTCATACAGGGCAGCCGAAATACTGAGAAAACAGGAGGGCGGCGCATATGCTGTATGAATTATCCGTCAAGCTTTCGGAAACCTTGCCGCGATATGACGAAACGATACCGAAATGTGTATTTCAGCCGTATACGACAATTAAGAACGGAGATTATAATAATCAGACAGTGATTTCCGTCTTTTCCCACAGCGGTTCTCATGTGGATGCGCCATATCATTTTTGCCCACAGGGAAAAAGCATAGAGGAAGTGGATATTGCAGATTTTATTTTTACCAGGGCGCTTTTTATCAATGTAGAGACCGGGAAAGGCGGTCGTATTCCGGTGGAAAGGCTGCGTGGCACGCCGGGGCTGGAACAGGCGGATATTCTTTTACTGTATACAGGGTATTCCCGATATTGTGACAATGAACCGGTCTTCCGTGATGATTTTCCGGCATTGACATTGGAGACATGCCGCTTTCTCCGGGAAGAGCTACCGGAGCTTAAGGCAATTGCTCTTGATACGATGAGTGTTGATGGGACAGATGGATATGAGACAGGATTTGCCAATCACCATATGCTGCTGGAAATGAGAGAAGACCACATGAGACCGATTTTGATTTATGAGAATATGAATTTTACACCGATTATTGGATGCAGAGATTTTTTTAAGGTATATGGCATACCTTTACGCATGAAGGGGTTGGATGCTTCACCAGTGACAATGGTTGCAGAGCTGTAATGCGGCGAAGTTGCCTGGCGCGGAGGAAAATATATGGAGAAGTTGAGAGTATATTTGATAGACGATGAAGCCATTATACTGCGGGGACTGGAGACAACATATGCGTGGGAGAGGATGGGAGTGGAAATTGTGGGGACGTCTCAGAACCCGCGGGAAGCAATGAATGAGATATTAGAGAAGAAGCCGGATATTATAATAACAGATATCCGCATGAAACAAATGTCCGGTCTTGATTTAATCTGTGAGGTGAATTCCCGCTCCGACAAAAAATATGTGTGGATTGTAATCAGTGCATACCGCGATTTTGAGTATGCACAGCGTGCCTGCGAGCTTGGCGCATTCACTTATCTTTTAAAACCCATAGAAGATATAAAATTGGAAAAGGCAATACAGGATGCAGCAAAAATAGTGCTTGAGAAGAAACAGGAAACAAAGATACATGAAGACTATGAACGGTTTATTGAAAATAACAGGGAGGCGTTTGAAGATTATGTGTCGGAGAAATTTAGTGGCGAACAGACAGACAGACGCAGACCCACCAGAGAATGTATCAAACAGGCTACAGAATATGTACAGGAGCACCTACAGGACGAATTTTTGAATATCGGTATAGTTGCGCAGGCGGTTTATCTGAATCAGGTATACTTTGGAAGACTGTTTCGGAGGGAAACCGGGAAATCCTTCAAGCAATATCTTTTGGAGGAACGTTTGAAACGGGCAAAGATTTTACTAAAAGAGACAGATGATACGGTGGTGGAAATTTGTGAGAAGGTTGGCATTCCCAATCCGTCTTACTTTACCCAGCAGTTTAAGCACCAGGTTGGATGTTTGCCTACGGAGTACAGAAAGCGGTATGAATAAGCATAGATGGCTTTATGGAATCAGAAAAAAACTTATTATATTCACAGTTTTAACGGCAATTTTACCTTTGGGAATCCTGGGTGTGACTTTGGTAGGATTTATAAATAAGATTGTGACGGAGTTGAATATTCAGAATTTTTCTTATAGAAATAGTACGATGACTGGAAATTATAAGGTGATGGTGAAGGGATTTGAGGAGTTGACCCGAGGCTATATTACCAATAATTATATTCAGAAATCTCTTGAAAATACGAAGCTGCTTTTTCAAGATGAGACGTATATCAAGCGGAGCTTGTGGTATCCGGATAACCGGTATATGGAGTATGGGATATATATAGACAATAAAGGGAATCAGTACTATGACAATACGTTGACTCCCAACCAAAAGCCGGAGGACATTTTATCAGAAGAAATTCAGAATGCACTGCATGGCAGCTATGCCGGTATGCAGATTTTATATTCTTCTGTTCGGGTAAACGGGTGGAAGGACAGAGGGATATTTTTGGCGCGCAATATCAGGCATACGGATTTGTCGGTAGAGCCGGGGATTTTGATTATCAAACTAAATCAGGAGTTCTATACAGATTTGTTTCGTGATATACCGATAGATTCCAATATTTCCTATGGCATTGTTACAAACGAAGGCAAATTGTGCTATCAGGAAGGAAACTTTGCGTTTACGAAAGAGATTTTGCAGTCCGCTATCAATCATATGCCCGACAGCGGTCCCGCAGTAGTACATTTTAATATACAGAGACATATATGCTTTGTCAGCCGGGATGAAAATCAGAGTTTTGTTTTTGTAACCATGATTCCACAGGATATTGTGAATGCGCCGGCAAAGGCATTTTTGAACGTTCTGTTACTGGCGATGCTGACTACTATTTTGGTTAGTATTATGATTTCTGTGATGGTAACCAGACCTTTTCGAAAAGCGATTCTTGGAATCAGCGGATGTATGAGCAGCTTTGACGAAAGCAGCTTAGACCAGGAGATAGAAGTCTGGACCAACTCTGAGTTGGACCGAATGGCGGCAGCGTATAATAAGATGCTGAAGAAAATTTCATATCTAATGGAACAGGTGAAGGCGGAACAGGAAGAAATACGCGTTAATGAATATAATTCTTTGGTGTACCAGATTAATCCGCATTTTCTTTATAATACGCTGGATAATATCTATATGCTTGCGCGGATGGATGGGGATGAAACGATGGCGACGCTAATCCAGTCATTGGCGCAGATGCTGCGTATCAGCGTCAGCAAGGGTGAGAATGATGTGACACTCCAGGATGAGTTAAATCATGTCCGTTGTTATCTGAATATTGAGCAGATTAGAAACAGTTTTCTTTTCACATATGAGATTCATGCAGAGGAAGCTTTGGAGAAAATAAAGATTCCCAAGATTATTCTCCAACCAGTAGTAGAAAACTGTATCAAGTATGGTTTTCAAAACATGGAGGAGGGAGGGAAGATTATTGTAAGGGCGGTGAAAAGAACAAGGTGGCTGGTATTGTCTGTGTATAATAATGGAGACCCCATTGCACCGGAAACGCTTAAGAGATTGAATCAGATGCAGCATCAGAGAATGGAGGAAATTAAGCAGGCGTTTCCACAGAAAAAAGGCGGGTACGGTATTTCAAATGTAGCAGGCAGATTATCTTTAAGGTACGGGGGAGATTTTCGATTATGCTACGAGAGTGATGCGCAGACGGGAACTACATGTACGATTCAGCTGCCTGTCGGAAGCCAGGGAAATTCTGCCAGGCAGGTACTGCGGTGAATTCGCCGGTTCGGTATCCGACAGCAGAGGCATTGGGATAAGAGGGAGGACAACCAGAATGGAGAGCATTTTAACAAAGGAGATGCAGGCGGAGAAGCCTGCGAACAGAAGAAGGACTTTCCTGAATTATCCGAGAAATTATGATTATTCTCAGACGATGATATATAAGCTGTGTCTGGATTATGGCGGTCTGGAAAAAAGTGAGGAATGGGGATACATGCTCCATCAGGGGGTGCTGACTGTGGAGTATGCTCTGGATTATATACGCCATGTGGACAACTTATCCAGGCACGTCCAGAAAATTATCGTATTGGCAGGCTTTCAGGAGGGAGGGCATGATTGGCAATATCCCGCCATGGGTCCCTTAAACTCAAAAATCAGAAGCCGGGAGCATCCGGAATGGGATGGCGATACCTGTATACGCTATATTATGGAGGAATGCAGGAACTATCACACAAGGGCTACGGTGCACACAAATGTGGTGGATGCATATGAGATTAACCTGGAGAAATATCCGGATTATGATAACAGCCTGTTTTACTATTACCGGGAGCACGGTCTTCTTGCAAGGAACGCGGCAGGCGAATACTACAAAGGCTGGAAGGCTCCACAGGGGCAGGCGTATCTGATTAACCATAAGAAAGCATTTGAAGATACCAATGGAACCAGAAGACGGATAGATGAGCTGTTTGCATTGCTCCCGGCTATTGTGGAGACAGGCGTCCTCTACACGGATGCCAACAATAGGATTCCACCCAGTGAGTGGGACGGGATAAGCCGACAGGAGCAGGCGGATGCTTACAACGATTTGCAGTCCTGGGTTAAGAGCAAATATAACGTGGATATGATTGGCGAGGTGGGATTGACACAGCAGTATGGATATTTTGCACACGGGATGACCTGGGACCACGCCTATGATATGGGAGAAGCTTCCATGGTCAGCGGGTATCCCATGCAGGTGCCTGCCTACATAATGGCTGCGGGAAATGCTGCGGATGTCTCCAATGCGCAGATGCGGATTTTTGGAGAGGGTGTACAGCTGGAGCATGAAGTGTATCATGACCTTGAAAATATGAAAGCAGAAATTATTGAGAACACGGTACCTTATTTTTTCCTGAACACAAAGCTTCGGGAGGCGTATGTATCGGGAGAGAATTTCGCCCGGTTTTCTGAAAACGTAAAGAGTATGCTTTACACAGGCAGTAAAGAAGGGCTAAAGAATTATGACCCTGCCTCCGGTAAAGGAACCTTTGAATGGGCAAAGCTTGAAAATGACAGGACAGATATTGTCAATTCCTGGGTAATTACACAGGAAAACGCGCTGTTAAAATCTGTGGGAGCCAATGGGACTGACTTATTTATACCTGTGGTGTGGCGTGAAAAGGAACTTCTTGCTTATTCCTCAAAAGGCGGAAAAAAGGTGTGGAAATTCCCCAAGGGGTGGGAAGCAGTTGAATCCGTGGATATTTATAGCATTACTCCGGAAGGACTGGAAGCGGAGCAGACAGGCGTGAATGTGAAGGATGGCACATTGACTTTAGATATGGAAATACGCGGAGCGAAAACGGTGGTTCCGGCAGGTACAAATATTGATGAAAACTACCGCAAGGGTAGCGGAGTATCTGCGGAGTATCTTGGAATAGATATGGATACTCAGGGAAGCTGGACAGAACATTACGGGAAAAGCGGATACAGTATCGTTGGCGGAGAAGAATGCTTGCCGGCTGGCGTTGTCATGAGCCATATTGGAACCCGTGAAATTATTTGGAAGGAGCGTACGAAAGAGCAACGGGCACTCTGTAAATCCAGAGAGACCAAGGAACGCATATCTGCAGTAAAAACATCGGAGCTTCATCAGCTTATTGATGTGGATACCAACGGAGAGAAGCGGCAGGTATCCTTGTATCTGCTGGACTGGGAGACTGAGGGCAGCCGAACACTGGTGGAGGTGATTGACCCGGTTACCATGGAATGCCTGACAGCCAGACTTGTAGAGGATTACCGGAACGGAATCTATGTAAAGTTTAACCTTACCGGCCATGGCCATATCCGCCTTACAAGAATCTTCAATGAGAAGCTGGATACGTCATGGAGGGGACCTGTGTATGTTGCAGGCGTTTTCTTTGATTAGGTGTGAGCAGGTTTAAAATGCACAATACCACCGCCACACCATTTTACACTGGCTAATGAGGCGAAGGACACTTTTCTGAAAGTTAATTTCGGGGAGGTGTCTTTATTTCTGCCGTCTGAAAAGCCAATGCTGGACTGCGGCGCAGTTTTTTGACGTGAAAAAAAGAGCAAAGGCGTCTTGAAAGCTTGTTGATAAAACGGTGGTAAGAATGTATAATATAGATAATGGAGGGAGGGCTCCATGTATCAAATGCTTTAATATCCGCGGGGAGAAATGATATGAAGATTTCGGCGACCTTACGCTGTATTGGCCTGGCTTTTCTTTGGTTTATTTTATTACAGATATCTGTTGTATGCTTTCAAAATGCAAATATCACGATTATGTCTGTTTTGATAATGGGGCTGATTGCTTTATATATAAACAGGAAAACCGGATATATAAATTTTGCACCCGGAAAAAATATACGGCTCCAGATAATACTATCTGTCCTGACCGGAATCGGACTCTCCTTTTTTAATGCGGTTAGTATGGTGCAGCTGATATTGAACGGAAGATGGGAAACGGCGGAAGTGGTTAATGATAATATTTTATTTCTTTCCATACTGTCAATCCTTGGAGCAATCGCAGAAGAAATCTTCTTCAGGGGAATTCTTCAGAATATCTGCCGCCCTCATTTTGGCGCCGGACTTGCAATAATCATACCGGCAGCAATTTTTATGGTTTTTCATCTGGCTCCCGAAAGAATGCTCCACACTTTTGTCGGCGGGCTTCTGTTCGGGTATTTTTGTTATTATACCGGCAATATTTATACCTGCATTATTATGCACGTCATGACAAATTTTATGTGGGCAACGTTTCTGAACAGTTATCTGCTGGGCTTTATCAGCTTAAAGACAGGCATACTGGCTGCGGCGGGAGCGATGACTGTAATCGGGTTATTAATGATTATCTGCCTGAAAATAATTTTTGACAGAAGGTTTGTGAAGCGGTAGAATATGTGCAAAAAGTGATTATACTTTACTTAATCTTGAATTTTATAGAAGATTAAGTAAAGTATAACTGGATGGATGCGCGTCTGCCTTTAAGCACCCGGCCGTCTATGTAAAGATAATTGAAACACTGGGGCGGAAGAAGGCCGGAATGACAAGGGAAGAACTGATAAAGGCTTCCGGCATTCCGAATTCGGGCGACCTGACGGTTAAATTGGAGGAGTTGGAGAGCTGCGGCTTTATCAGGCGGTATTATGCTGTAGGAATGAAAAAGAAAAATGCAGTGTATCAGCTGATTGACTGCTTTACATTGTTTCATTTCAAATTTTTGGAAAATATTCCTGCCGATACGCATTTCTGGTCGAATCAAATTAATACGCCGGCGGTAAATGCTTGGATGAGACTGGCGTTTGAGAGAGTATGCATGGAACATATAGAACAGATTAAAATGAAGCTGGGAATATCCGGCGTATTTACGGAAGTGAATTCCTGGTACTGCAAAGAGGACCCGGACAAAGGAATATTTGGTTCGCAGATAGATTTGTTAATTATAAGAAAAGACCAGGTGATAAATTTATGTGAAATGAAATATTCCGGTTCGGAGTATACCATAACGGAAAAGGTGGACAGAAGCATCAGAAACAAGATTAGTGATTTGGTGCTGATGACGGGGACAAAGTATGCAGTCTATCCGACGCTGGTCACAACTTATGGGCTGGTGGGTAATTCTTACGCAAAGAATATCCAGTCGGTAATCACGCTTGACGATTTGTTTGCAATGTAAATTGTGTACCTGCAAAGGGAGAAGCGGATGTCAAAGTCACGCGGGGCGGATTTGTCTGCAATGTAAATTGTATACCTGCAAAGGAGAGTGAAGGAAATGAAAAAGTTAAAAATTGCTTTATTGCAGATTTCCCCCTGCAAGACGCTCAAGGAAAATCTTGAAAAGGGAATCAGATATTGCACAAAAGCCGCAGAGTGCGGTGCGGATATCGCGCTGTTTCCCGAAATGTGGAGCAATGGATACAATATTTATGACAGACCTGTCAGTGAATGGGTGGAGGAAGCGATTTCTGCTGACAGCGATTTTGTGAACGCATTCGGCAGCCTTGCGGAAAAGTTGCATATGGCTATAGGCATAACTTTTCTTGAAAAATATGAAAACGCTCCCCGCAATTCGCTGGCTCTTTTTGACAGATTCGGGAAACGGAAATTTATTTATGCCAAGGTACATACCTGTGATTTTGACGTGGAGCGGAATCTCACGCCGGGCGATGATTTTTATGTTACAACACTTGATACAGCCTGCGGGGAGGTGGAGGCCGGCGCCATGATTTGTTTTGACAGGGAGTTTCCCGAAAGCGCGCGAATCCTGATGCTGAAAGGGGCAGAGCTTATTCTTGTGCCCAATGCATGTCCTATGGAAATCAACCGCCTTTCCCAGCTCCGCGCCAGAGCCTTTGAAAACATGACGGCGATTGCCACCTGTAACTATCCCGGGGATGTGCCTGACTGCAACGGCGGCTCGAGTGTTTTTGACGGCGTGGCTTACCTCCCCGGCCTTGCCGGCTCGCGCGATACGTGTATTTTGAAAGCAGACGGAAACGAAGGAATTTATGTTGCGGAGCTTGACCTGGAGCAATTGAGGGACTACCGTGAAAGAGAAGTGCACGGGAACGCCTGCCGTCACCCGGAGAAGTACGGGCTTTTGACGGAGGATAAGGTGTGCTATCCATTTGTTAGAGAGGATTGCCGAAAAACAGTCTGAGTTTGTCGGCGAATTTAGATTGTTGAAGAAAAGAATTTTATTGCGTATAATAAATGTGAAAGATTCTTAAATTTCGTAAACTATTTCGTTTGACGGATGCGGCAATGGATGACCTGAAAATTAGAACTGGAGGTGGAGTTTATGACATTACGGCAGGAAGCGTATGCTATGATTGATTCGTTACCGGACGATGAAAGTATCAGATTTTTTATAGATATGATAAAAAGATTTAACGTGGTAACGAAGCAAATGGAGCAGAAGGAAGATATTCAAAGTCCATTGGCTGAAAAAAGACAGGCTTTTTTACACATGGAAGAACTGAAAAAGAAATACCCTTTTCCTAAAGATTATGATTATGAACAAGTCAGAAGGGAGGCAATGGAAGAAAAATATGGTAGCGTTGATTGACACAAATGTGGTATTAAATTATATTACGGAACGCGAAGATAAGTTTCGAGATTCTTCAAAGCTGGTTATGGATTTATGCTCAAAAGGAAAAGTAGAAGGATATATTGCATTCCATTCGTTATCCATTATATGGTATTCGCTTCGGATTCCTGATGAGGGAAAGCGAATGTGGTTAAAGGATATCTGCAAAGTATTAACAGTTACAGGAGCCTCCCATGAAAAGGTTTTAGAAGCGATAGATAATGTAGAATTCAAGGATTTTGAGGATTGCCTGCAAGATGAATGCGCAAGAATGGTGGAGGCGGATTGCCTGGTTACATGCAATGTGAAGGACTTTAAAGCAGCGAAAACAAAGGTTTACAACCCGGATGAGTTTGCAGCCCTTGAGATATTTAAAGTGTCTTCCTCATAAACATTTCCATCGGCTGTTCAAACGGCGTGCCGTTCATCAAAAGGGCCCCGCAGTCGATATAGCCTGATTTTCTGTATAAATGCTGTGCGTTTTCGTCCACCTGCGTTGACAGGAGAACCATCTTATAGCCCTGCGCTTTCATATCCTCCTCCCATAATTTCAATGCCCGCGACCCGATTCCCTGATTTCGGTGGGGTTCCGCCACATAAATAAGATTGAGAAAGGGGAGATTGTCCCATAAAACGGAATAATGCAGAAGCCCTGTGCGCCTGCCGTTCTCCCATATGATATATCCGGTTTTTGTATAGACCCGGTTTTTATACTGTAATTCATTTACGTGAGAATCAATTCCCATCACAAAATCCCTGTCGGTCATCTGCATATATTTCAAATCCATTTTTTCACCCCTGTAAATACCGGTTTGTCGCAGGCGCTAAACCGTAAGAAGAAACGGCCTGTACACCAGCAGAAACCCGCCGCTGTCACAGCGCCCAGCGTTATCAGATACAGAATTTTATTGTCTGCCTTCCTGAACAATGTAATTCCAAACAGCAGCGCAAACAGAAAATCAAACAAAGTCTGTCCCAGCAGTATATGGCGGCTGACCAGCACAAAAAAGCACCCGGTTGCCTCCGCCAGCATTCCGGCCGCCGGCAACGCATATAAAACAGAACTGAATATGGTTTTTCTGTTCCAGAAATAAAGGACATAGCTTCCAATGCCGCATACAACCGATAACGCCGTATAAATAAGGAACAAATCCCGCTGAAAGCACCCGTCGTTTGAAAATCGTTCTATAAAAAATCCCAGCAGATATTTCAGTACATAAAAACTCAGCGTCATTCCGAACATATAGAGAAAGGTGTTTATAAAAGCGCCTTTGCCCGATGCGCTGAAACAGGTAATCACCCCCACGCTTGCAATCCAGAAGCCGAAAAGGGTCGCGATTGAAGACAGGCTCCACAGGCTTTCGTAGGGAAAAAAATCGGACAGCCGGCAGATAACGCCGGCCAGAATGCCCAGCAGAAATAAAAGTGCGTATGATTTCAGGCTGTCTTTCAGTTTCATGGCATATCCTCCTGCAAAATACCTTACTACCCATAATGGAACGCCGGCCATATGGGGCAAACAGGGTAACGGAATATAAGGAAAAATGTACATTCAGATTATATCATTCCGCTATCACGAAAGCAATTTTGTTTGAGACATTGCCCGACAGAAACATTGATGCCGTAAACATTGATGCTAAACATTGATGCCGCAAACATTGATGATGAAAAATTTGCTTAATGGAATGAACTATGCCATAATGGATTCACAGAAAAGAGGCAGACGATGGAACGATATTCAAAGAAAGAAGCAGGGAAAATGCTGTGCCGTTATCATAATCTTGACGGTGCGGAAGCGCTGTCAGGAAAAAGCGGCGCAGAGAAGATAATGGGGCGGATTCACAGTATCCAGTACGACCCTTTAAACGTGGCGGCAAGGAACGCCGATTTGGTATTGCAGGCAAGGGTTGCGGATTACAGGGAAGAAATTCTTTATCATCTGTTGTATCAGGAGCATACGTTGGTTGATGGATTCGACAAGGAAATGTGCATTTACGAGGCTGCAGATTTTCCGCGTTTCGGATTGGTGCGGAAGGAAAACCGGAAGCGCACAGCTTCCACCCTGAAATACCGCAATCAGACGGGAGTAATGGATATCCTGGACGATGTCAGGGATTTTGTGGCAAGGAACGGAAAGACGGGAGCGAAGGATATTTCCATCGGAGAAGTTCGGGAAAGCCGCTGGGGGCATAAGAAATTATCCAGCGCGGCGCTTGACTATCTGTTTAACAGCGGCGAGCTGTGTGTGGCGGACAAGCATGGGACGCAGAAGTATTTTGATTTGACGGAGCGGGTGCTGGGAGAAGGGAGCCGGGTATGCGTGCCGGACATGACAATAGAAGAATTTCTGGAATGGTATACGGAAAGAAGAATTCAGAGCGTGGGATTTCTGTGGAACAAAAAGGGAGGAGGCTGGCAGGGGCATTTCCTCGGTGAAAACGAGGTGCGGAGCGCCGCCCTTCAAAGACTGGCAGAAAAAAATCGAGTCCGGGAAATACAGGTGGAGGAAATCGGGGAAACTTTTTATGTCTCGGAGGATTTTTATGAGTGCCTGAAGTATCAGCCCACAGAGAGCTATGCCAGATTTCTTGCGCCTCTGGACAATATGATGTGGGACAGGAATATGCTGGAGGCGCTGTTTGATTTTTCATACCGGTGGGAGGTGTATACTCCTGTTGCCAAAAGAAAATTCGGCTATTATGTGCTGCCGGTATTGTATAACGGGCGGTTTGTTGCGCGGTTTGAGCCGCAGCCGGTTCGCCGGGCGGGAGAATTTGTCATTAAAAGCTGGTGGTGGGAGCCGGGCGTCAGGCCGGACGATGAAATGAGGGAAACGATTGCAGGAGAGACGGCGCGCTTTGCAGAATTCCTTCAGGCGGATAATTCGCCGGGGAATCTTGCGCTGATTTCCGCGGGCAACGAGCCAGGTGACTGTTAGCAATACAAACTTCGTTTGATGCATTTGGCGGCTGCCGCGGGAGTGCTGGCTTGGAAAAATAGTCACTTCTTAAAAGCTGTGGCCGTAACGGTTACAGCTCTCCTTTTTGTGCAAGAATAGAGAGGAAAAGTTTAATAAGAAGTCTTATAATGATAAAGACAAACCCGGGTATGGAAAGCACAATGTGTGCGGATAAGGAGGTATCACATGGAATGGGTCGATAAATTAAACCAGAGCATGAATTATATTGAGGAACATTTGACAGGGGAAATTGATTATGAACAGCTTGGACGGATTGCCTGCTGCTCCGCCTATCACTATCAGAGGATGTTTACGTATATGGCGGGCATTTCCCTGGCAGAGTATATCCGAAGAAGAAAAATGTCTCTGGCAGCGGTAGATTTGCAGGGCGGAAACGAGCGGATTATCGATATTGCAGAGAAGTACGGTTACCGCTCCCCGACGGCATTTAACAGAGCGTTCCAGTCTTTCCACGGGATAGCTCCGTCGTCCGTGAAGGGCGAAGGCGTATCCGTGAAATCTTTTTCCCCCATTGTGTTTAATATCGCTGTGAAAGGAGCGACAGAAATGAATTATCGAATCGAGAAAAAAGAAGCCTTCCGTATTATTGGCGTATCTGCGCCGCTTGACAAAGAAATCGAAAATAATTTTATGGTTGTGCCGACGATGTGGCAGGATTTGTCTGCAAACGGAACAATACAGAAGCTGGCAGGGATGATGGACGCGCCGCCAATGGGGCTTTTAGGCGTGAGCGCCTGTAACGACGAGGAACAATGGAAATATTTTATTGCGGTTTCCAGTACAAAGGCAAGGGGTGAATTTGAAGAATATACCGTGCCTGCATCTACCTGGGCAATCTTTTCCGGAACGGGAACAAACCGGTCGATTCAGGAATTGGAACAGCGAATTATAACAGAGGGGCTTCCCGCCTCCGGGTATGAATATGCCAACGCCCCCGATATTGAGGTGTACCTGAATCCCGACCCGCAGAACGCGCAGTATGAGGTGTGGATACCTGTAGAAAACAGGCGCGCCACGCTCCGCGAGCCGGATTATTGTGAGAAAAAGGCATAACGGAGGGACTTATGGATGATAAATTTAGTAAGTTTATGGAAACGGTTGACGGGCGTTTTTGCAGTTTTGTGAAACAAATCGACGAATATCTGACAGCAATGGGCTGTAAGTGTGGCATAAAACTGCAAAAGAGCGGCTACGTTGTGTCTTATATGTTAAGCGGCAGTAAAAGGACTTTGGCGACATTCGTATCCCGGAAAACGGGGATGAGGCTCCGCATTTATCCTGAGCATATACAGGAATATCAGGGCTTTCTTGATACGCTGCCCGAAAAGATGAAAAAGGAAATCAAAAAAGCATCCCCCTGCAAACGTCTTATCAATCCCGATGACTGTAATCCGAAATGTGTAATGGGATATACGTTTGTGCTGGATGGCGAGCGGTATCAGAAATGCCGTTATATGGCGTTCCAGCCTGCATTGAGTGAGGAGAACAATCCCTGCATAAAACAGTTCCTGGAAAAGGAGTTGCTGGCGGCGGAGACTGCCGGGAAAGGGTAGGTGCTTTGGACTATAAGTCCAATGACAAACAAACTTATCCACTGTATAATTCTGACTGTAAGATGGCGGAAGGCAGTTTGCCGGGCATAGAATTTTACAGGAGGAACGCTATGAGTGACAGAATGTTGGTAACGCAGGCCCTTGACGAAAGGGATTTGCTGGCGAAGAAGATTAGGGACAAGATTGCAAAAGCAGGCTTTGTGGATACAATCAGGCCGAATGAGGATAAGGCCCTTGACAGCCGCGCGACGAGGGAGGAATTTGCGCGGCAGGCGGAAGCGGCATATCAGCAGATTCAGGATTTGACAGACCGTTTTCAGCGTATTGACGCTGCGATTGTGGCATCCAACGCGCAGACTTTAATTAACACATCCTATGGGGAGTTTACGGTTGCCGGAGCTGTTTCGCTCCGCAGCAGGCTGCGCGGAAGCGGGTCGTATGACGGTGAAATCGACTTCGAATCGGCTCTCCGCATCCGTATGGAGGAGGAGCTTCATAAGGGGCTTTCCCGTGCGGAGCAGAAGAACAGACAGCTTCAGACTACTGCTGAGAGTATGCGCTTGTCCATTCTTGGCAGGGAGACCAGAGTTAAGGATGAAAAGCCCCTTGAAGTGGTGGACGCTTATGTCCGTGAGAACACTACCGAGCTTGTAGACCCTTTGAATATTCGGAATAAAATCGAGAAGCTGAGAGAAAAGAGAGACACGCTCCTTACCGAGCTGGACACGCAGATTAAGGTGTCCAACGCCACGACCTTTGTTACAGTTTAGCGCGTCCCGGTACGTCAACAGACTATAAATATCTGCCTGCAGCACGAAATTTTCAAACCCGGTTCCCCGATAACAGGGTAATGTTAATAAAAATACCGGATGCAAACCGGTAAAGCCGTACGTGTCTTTGAAACACGCAGGGGTGAATATTGGCGGGATGACAATCCGCAGCTTAACGGTTTTGTATTTTGGGTAAAGCTTCAATCAGCGTTGTTTAACGTTTGTGCCGTTTAACAGTTAACTGGCAACGTATAACTTTCTTTCAGGCATAGACATATGCCGAAATCCATGAAAAAGGTCGGGACGTTGAACCGGTTGGTCCGAAAATATCCTCATGGCTGTGCTGCAGGCATTAAAGCAGGTAAAATAATTTTGTTTGCACTTAAATATTTTTGTTATTTCAAAAATTCTCTGGCATATTTACCACATAATCCATTTTCGTAAATTTATACCCGATTTTCGTGAATTTACACCCGATTTGCGCTTGCAAAACATATCTTACTTATGTATAATTTCAAAAGGTATGTATGATATATGAATGACAAATTCTCTGGAAAGTTTGCAAATGCAGAAAAATGTGATGCGGAAATGAGGGAAGACATGGAAAAAATATTGATTGTTGACGACAGTCTTTTGCAGGCGGCTCAGTTGAAAAAAATTTTGGAAAGCGACTATGATATCACGCTCAGCCACACGGCGGACGAAGGACTGGCTCTGGCCGGTTCAGGCGATTATTCGCTGATTTTGCTGGATGTGATTATGCCGGGAATGGACGGGTTTACATTGCTGAAAAAGCTGCAGGAGGAAGTCATTACGCAGAGTGTCCCGGTAATATTGATTACAAGTCTTTCTGATATCGAAAACGAGCAGCGCGGGCTTACGTTAGGCGCGGTGGATTATATCACCAAACCGTTTCATCCGTTGATTGTAAAGGCCAGGGTCAATACCCATATCAAACTGTATAAGTACCGCAAGCAGGTTGAGTATCAGTCCATGACCGACCAGCTGACAGGAATTGCGAACCGCCGCCGTCATGACCTCTACAGCATTATGAAATGGAAGGAAGCGACCCGGCTTCAGATTCCGTTTTCCATTTGTATGTTTGATATTGACCACTTTAAGGCATATAACGATACCTATGGGCACCCGGCGGGAGATAAAGTGATAGCTGCCGTGGCGCAGACAATTAAGCAGTACCTGCAGCGTACAACGGATTTTATCGCCCGTTATGGGGGAGAAGAATTTGTTGCGATTATCTTAGGCGGTGAGGCGCGGGCCAATTTTGAATATCTGAAAAAAATCCGGCAGGGAGTCGAGAAGCTCCACATCCCTCATACCGGCAACGTTTCAGAATGGGTGACAATCAGTATGGGTGGAGTGACAGTTGCGCCTCATAATAATGAAAAGTATGCCGATTACCTGAAAATAGCAGATACCATGCTATATGACGCGAAGCGTTTCGGAAGAAATCAGGTGGTGTGGTACAGCGGTAATAAAGAACAGTGGCGTGAAAAATGATTCCTGACAGGATAAAAATGAGAATGCAGTATGTATCTGGATAATTTTAAACTGCCGATTGAAAAAGAAGATAAGCTGATACGCGAGCGCATGATACATAACGGCGGGCCCCATGGCTATATTGACAATCTCCACCCCTGCGGGCTGTTTTCCGACAAAAGGCTTTATGAGATAAATTTTGACACGATTACTGTCTTTTACGGGGAAAACGGTTCAGGGAAAAGCACGTTGCTCAATTTGATTGCAAACAAACTTGGACTCCACAGGGTGGCTCCCTTCAATTCTTCGGAGCTGTTTGATTCCTATACCCGTGAGTGTACTTATTCTTTGGGATATGATGATGAAGGGCAAAAATGCCGGATTCCTGCCGGCAGCAGTATTATCACCAGCGACGATGTATTTGACTATATGCTTGCGGTCCGAACGAATAATCAGGACATTGCCGGGAATATGGAGGAGGCAAGGGAAGAATGGGCAGGATTGAAATTCGGTGAAACGGTCAAGTTCAGCGGTCTGGAGGATTACGAGAAAATCCGTCTGCAGGTGCTGGCGCGGAGAAAATCTCTGACGAGAAGGCAGTTTATAAAGAAAACTGCCGGGGAGGAGGTAAAGCTTGGCAGCAACGGGGAGACGGCCTTTGAGTACTTCGATTCCAGGCTGAAAAACGACACGCTCTACTGCCTTGACGAGCCTGAAAACAGTCTTTCTCCCGGGCTGTAGCTTGCCCTTGCAGAACTTATTGCGAAGATGGCGAGATTTTGCGGATGTCAGTTTATTCTTGCAACGCATTCCCCTTTTTTTCTGTCGCTTTCAGGCGCCAGAATATACGATTTAGACGAAACGCCGGTAGACATCAAAAACTGGTGGGAGCTTAGGAATACCAAAACTTATTTTGATTTTTTCTATAAAAACCGAAGATTCTTTATGAGAGAGGACCCGGATGGGGATTAAGGGGGCGTCCGCCCCCTACTTCTTATTTACAATCAGTTTGAGGATTTCAGGAATATCATCCACAGTTTTTCCATAATAGGCGTATTTCACGGTCATGTCAATATCAATCAA
>OFFY01000454.1_pt1 | contig 42154 bp, 37 predicted proteins | sample 1521481 | NCBI WGS metagenome assembly OFFY01 (sample SAMEA3504117, study PRJEB24116) | mouse gut metagenome | biome: mouse gut; feature: mouse-associated habitat; material: faeces | place: Denmark | collected 2011
TGCAGACCGCCAGCCAGGTGCTTTCACGAGTACACCACTGTAAATCCTGGCGGTCCGCAGTATAATTCCCCAGGGTATCTCAATATCATCAGGGATAGTATCCGTACTATGGGGACAATTCCCTGTCACAGAATGGATCTGCAGATCTGGGGATCAGGACGGGCGATCACACTGGAATCCAGGTACATGCCGCTTCCGGAGACACTTTCCTTCGCCCTGCCAATGGCCGCCTCCACGGCGGAAACCTCCCCGCAGAGGAATACATAGGATTTGCCGCACATGCCCTTGGCGATCCGCAGCTCAATCAGTTCCACCTCCGCGGTCTTGGCCGCCGCATCCGCCGCCACTATGATGGCTGCCGCGTCAAAGGTCTCCAGTATCCCCAGGGAGCGGACTTCCTCCACATGGGTGGTGCCGTATATGGCGGGAAAAATTCCCTCATGGGGATTGCCCAGGACAAAGCTGTCAATCAGCTGCTCCCCGTACTGCACCTTGGCCGTCTCCACCGCCGCATCCACGGCGCTGAGATCCCCCTTGATCAGCGCAATATATTTACCCGGGCACACCGCCTGAGCCTCCACCAGTTCCACCGCCGCCGTCTTGACCATGGCATCCGCCGCAGTGACCCCCGCGGAAACTGTCTTGAATTCAATCATTCCCAACGCTTTGCTCATGGAATGCCTCCTGCCTTTCTTAAGTCATAGGACTCCCTACTGCCGCAACCGTAATATACCTGTCCGTGACTTCCTGCACCACCCCGTCCAGAGAAGCATGGATTCCCACGCTGAGCCCTTCCGCCGGTGCGCCGATGCACTCTCCCCTCTGCACCCGGGCTCCCTTTTCCACCACTGGCACCGCAGGGGCTCCGATATGCTGGCTCAGCAGAATCTTCACCTTCCGTATCCTATCCCCCTGTCTCCAGAAACTCTCCGGCTGCAGAGGAGCCTCCACGTCATACCGGGCCAGTCCCAGCCTGGCCTTAAGTCTCTCCTCAGGTACCCGCCGGTACTCCCTGCCTTTTTTCACAGGATCCGGCGCCGTATCCGGGGGCAGCTTCACCCCCGCCTTCCTGAGACCCCCTTTGTAATCCGCGATCAGGCTCCTGGGAGAGAGCCCCTGGGGACAGGAGAAATTCTCACACAGGCCGCAGGAACTGCAGGTCAGAGTGTTCACAAACACCTGAGTGTCCTGAAAATCCTGGTTGGCGGCGCTGCGCATAAACCGATGGGGCTCAATGGGATGCCCCAGCGCATGGCGGGGACAGAGACTGGTACAGGTCTCGCACTGGCAGCAGCAGGAGGCGGCCCGCTTCAGGTCTATGGCCGCGTTCCGATCCTTGCGCCGCACCAGAGTATGGGACTTGTCCAGTACAATCACCGCGTTGGTAGTCTTTGTCACCAGCGCCGTCTCCTCCGCCAGATTCCCCATCATAGGGCCTCCCACCAGATAGGCGGGATCCTTCGCCGTAATTTCCCCTGCCAGGGAAACCACATCCCCAATGGAGGCGCCCAGAGGCACCCGCACCGTCAGAGGATGCTCCACCTCCCCCACCACGGTGACAAGCTTGTCCACCACGGGAATCTGCAGCTCCAGAGCCCGGTAAATATTGTATACCGTCTCCACATTGAACACCGCAGCACCCTCCTCAATGGGCAGTCCCCCGGGACGTATCACCCGGCCCGTGGCCTCATAGATCAGCACCACCTCGTCCCCCATGGGATAGGCGCTCTCCAGCAGGTGCACGCTCATATTGGGGTAAGCATCTATATATCTGTCAATGGCCTTTCGGGCCCCCTTGTATTCTCTCTTTATGCCGATAACAGCCTTTTCGGCCCCCACTGTCCGGGCCATCAGGTCAAAAGCACGCAGAATTTCTTCCGCATGCTGCTCCAGAAGCTGTCTGTGGAGCTTCAGGAGGGGCTCACATTCGGCGCAGTTGAGCAGGATGACTTCTGTGCGCATGTCCAGTTTCCCGTAAGCCGGGAAACCTGCCCCTCCTGCCCCTGCCACACCCGCCTCCCGCAGGATCTGTTTTAATTCCTGTAATTCCATCTCATCCACTTCCTTCATCCGCCGTCTGCTCACTCGTCCACGATACCCACGATTGCGGCGTCCACAGGGACATTTTCCATCCCCACCCTGGCGGCGCTTCCCATGGCCACCAGAACGGTCTCGCCGATTCCGGCGCCTATGTTGTCGATGGCCACAAACCGCCCCCTGCCCGCAGACATCTCCTCCAGGGGCTCCACAATCATAAATTTGTTCCCTATGAGTCTCTCGCTTTTGCGGGTGGAGACAATGCTCCCCACAACCTTACCTACCACCATGCTATGTATCTCCTCCAAGCCCTCCGGGCCGCTTGAGAACTTTCCTCCCGCCCGGTATTCGTTCAGCCGGGACTGCCCCCGGCTGAACTGATCCCCGGCCCGCAGCTTCAGCCCCGCCGGGGTCACTGTCTGAGAATCGTCACTATATCCCCGGACTTGATCTGGCTGGCGTTGGCTTCGTCGGTGTCAATGTGCATCTCCAGGGTAAAGCTCTCGTCCACCCGGATCTTCACCTGCCGGAACACGGTCCCTCTCTCATTGTCCGCCCTCACGGACACATAGTCTCCATCCCGGACTCCTGCGGCGGCCGCGTCGGCAGGGGGCATATGAATATGGCGCATGGCCACAATGCAGCCCTCCTCCAGATAGAGAGCTCCCTTGGGCCCCACCACAGCTATGGGGGCGCTTCCGGCTGTGTTCCCGGACTCCCGCAGAGGCGCCGCCACCCCCAGTTTCATGGCGTCCGTGGCGGATATCTCCAGCTGGGACGCCTTCCGCACCGGCCCCAGCACCCTCACATTCTCAATGGCCCGCAGCTTCAGCCCCACCACGGTCACTGTCTCATTGCAGGCATACTGTCCGCCCATAAGATCCTTTTTCTTTGTGAGCCGGTATCCGGCTCCGAACAGGGCCTCCACATGTTCCTGTGTCAGGTGGATATGCCTTGCGGATACCCCCACCGGCACCTGAAAACCCTCCCCCTTCTCCTCCATAGCCCCCATGGCCTGGAGTACCAGCCGGGTGATCATTTCCACTGTCTGCTGTTCCATGCTCGTTCCCATCTGTCCTCCCACTGTGCCCATCCTGTCCGCAAATCCTTCTCTTCAGCCGGGACAGCGCTTATTCCTTGGGCAGAATCATCTCCACGTCACTGTGGGGCCTGGGAATCACATGGGTCGCCACCAGTTCGCCCAGCTTGGAAGCGCTGGCTGCGCCGGCCTCCACGGAAGATTTCACCGCTCCCACATCTCCACGCACCATCACGGTCACAAGGCCGGAACCAATCTTCTCCGTGCCCACCAGACTGACATTTGCAGCCTTACACATGGCGTCCGCCGCCTCTATCGCAGCCACCAGACCTCTTGTCTCCACCATTCCCAATGCTTCCTGTGCCATTTTCTTCTCCTCCTGAACCTGTTCTGCAGCCCCTTCCGCCGCCTTTGCCCTGCTCTTTTGAGAGACTGCCGGCGGGCTGCCCTGTGCTGATCTTTTTCTCTTCATACTTCCTGAATCGTCTGCTCGTCAAGCGAGTGTTCCTGTGTCTGTTTTCCCATAAACCTGCCGGCGCTCAGCTCAATAAGCCGCATGGTCTCGCTGTGGGGATTGGCGATAACGCCAAAGGCCACAGGTTTCTTGATGGCCCGGCTCTTCACCGCCTCCACCGCCTCCGTCACGGAAGCCACGTCCCCTTTCACAATAATTGTGGCCAAACGTCCTCCCAGCTTTCTCTCCCAGGTGGCCAGTTCCACGCCGGATGTCTTGCACATGATATCCAGGGCATCCACCGCGGCAGTGACTCCTTGTATCTCAATAAAACCCAGTGATATACCGCTCATTTTCCGGCTCCTTTGCCGGGGCGTGTCCGAAAAAAAGCTGTTCTCCACGCCCCCTACTCCGTTCTTGCTGACAGCTCTCTGTTATGTAGAGCCCCGTACACAGCCCGTCAGATCTTGGGCAGTATCTTCTCCACATCATTGTGAGGCCTGGGGATCACATGGGCCGCCACCAGTTCGCCCAGCCTGGTAGCCGCTGCGGAACCGCTCTCCACGGCAGCTTTCACCGCGCCTACGTCCCCCCGCACCATGACGGTCACAAGGCCGGAACCAATCTTCTCCGTGCCCACCAGCGTCACCTCCGCGGACTTTGTCATGGCGTCAGCCGCCTCGATGGCCGCTGTCAATCCCCTTGTCTCTACCATTCCCAATGCTTCCTGTGCCATTTCTTTCTCCTTTCCACTGCTCCTCCCGGTTCCCCCGGGCTTTGTGTGTCTCTCTTCTCTCTTTTTATGCCTGTCTGCTCTTCTCAGTTCCTGTCAAAGGCATTCAGCTTCAGCATCTTTACCGTATCCGGGGTGGGCCTTGCAATGATATGCCTCTGAACCACGCCGGTGAGGGACTTGGCCGCAGCCTCCCCCGCCTCCATGGCCGCCTCCACCGCAGCCACGCTTCCCCGGAACTTGACTGTCACCAGAAGGGGCACCGGCAGGGCATCCGCATTGGCCGGCTTGTTCTTGTCAAACGTCTCAAGCCTCACGTCCGCCGCCTTGCAGCCCGCGTCCGCCGCCAGGAATGCGCAGACCAGTCCGTATACCTCCAGAATTCCTACTGCTTCTTCCATTAAGCCACCTCAATCCCGCACTCCTGTGCCAAAGCTCTTATTTATTGATGACCGCAATCTTCAGCCCCTTCATGGCCAGATTCGTCTTCAGGGCTTCGTTGATCTCCTCCAGAGGATACGTGTGGGTGATCAGCTTCTCCATGGGAAGCCCCATCCTCTTGGCGCTCTTGAGGAAATCAAACGTGGTGGCGTAATCCCTGAGAGTATACACCCAGGATCCCACCGTGGTAATCTCCTTGGAGCAGATGTCAAAGTGAGGGTTGATGGTCGCATCCCCGCCGTTGATGAAAAATCCCAGCTCGCAGAGCCCGCCGCCGTTGCGGATAAATTTATAGATATTGGAATGTCCCCCAGGAGAACCGGTACACTGGAAGGCAAAGTCTGCCAGATGTCCCTCACCCTTCTCCTGCACCGCCGCCGTCAGAGCCTCAATGCCCTTGTGTTCCTTAAAGTTCACCGTGTCGGAAGCCCCCAGTTCCCTGGCGAAATCCAGACGCATCTGCTCCCCGTCCACAGCGATGATCTTGTTGATGCCCATGGTTCGCAGAATGGCAATGCAGATAAGGCCGATGGGGCCGCAGCCCTGTACCACAACCCTGCTGTTAAAGCGCAGGATCCCCGTGCTCTTGGCCCGCTCCACCGCATGGATCAGCACCGCGCAGGGCTCAATGAGAACCCTGGAGTACAGGTCCAGATCACTTACATTGAACACAGTGGAGCCGCCCCTGATAAGGATATAATCGGCAAACCATCCATTCAGATGGATATCGTCGTCGGGAAGAAGCCCGTACACATCGGCTCCCCCTACGTTCTGCTTGTTCAGGTCGAACATGGTAATGTCCGGGTTGTCCTTAAAAATCATACAGGTGACTACTTTGTCTCCCAGTTTCAGGCTCTTTCCCGCGCTGTCCGTCTTCACGTTCTTTCCCATCTTCACGATCTCGCCGGTGCCCTCATGTCCCAGGGCCACAGGGATCAGGCCGAAGGGATCCCGCTTGAACTCGTGGGCGTCCGTACCGCAGACGCCGCATCCTTCCACTTTTACCAGGATGTCATCATCTCCCACCGGGGGCATGGGGTACTCTTTCACCTCAAAACGCTCCAGGCCGGTGAGAACCGCCACATGGGCCGTCTGGGGAATGCTGCCCCCTGCCTGGGATGTATTCCCGCCGGAAGCCGCTCCGCCCGCCATATTGGCAAGCACCTGTTTCACTATCTCTTCTATCTGTGCCGTATCAGCCATTTTTCTGCTCCTCCTTTCCTGTGCCGAAGCCTGTAACCACACCAAAAACCAGTTCCTGCTATCGTATGCACAGACTGTCCGCCATAACACAGCGCCTGCTCTTGGTAAAGGATTTGGCGCTGGTAAGGCCCTCGCCCGTGCGGCTTGCGATGGTAAATGTGCAGTAGCCTTCCCCGCCGAAACCCAGGGCCGCGTAGGAAGGAGCATTTTTCACCAGGATCGCCGTGTCTATCTCCCGGGCATATTTTGTAATGTTGTCAATGTTCTTGGAGTGAATATGTGCGGAATGGCGGTTGCCATGTTCCAGCCACAGGGCCTTCTCAATGGCATCGTCTATGTCTTTCGCCCGCACCAGGCCCAGAATGGGCATCATCAGCTCCTCCGCAATCAGAGGATGCTCTTTCTCCCCCTCAAACACGATACAGCGGATATCCGCAGGGGCATTCACCCCGATCATCCCCAGAAGGGTCCTTGCATCCCGGCCCACACACTTTCGGTTGAGCCCCTTGGGGGTCAGCACCGTGGCCGCCAGCCGCTCCTGCTCCTGCCGGGAGATGAGATAACAGCCCTGCTCGGATATCATATAGTGCATCAGTTCGTCGGCCACAGAGTCCACCGCCACAATCTCTTTCTCTGCAATACAGGGCAGATTGTTGTCAAAGGTACACCCGTTCACAATGTCCTGGGCCGCTTTCCTCACATCCGCCGTCTCGTCCACCAGTGCCGGGGGATTGCCCGCCCCTGCGCCAATACCCCGCTTCCCGGAGGAAAGCACCGCCGTCACCACGCCGGGCCCGCCGGTGGCCACAATCAGGGGGATGTCTTTGTGTTTCATCATAATGTCGCTGGTGTCCAGGGTGGGACTTACCACCGTGCAGGCCACATTGTCCGGACCTCCGGCCTCCATGGATGCCTCATTGATCATATTCAGGGCATAAATGGAGGTCTTGATGGCCTGAGGATGGGGATTGAACACCACCGTATTGCCCGCCGCGATCATGCCGATGGAATTGCAGATGACGGTCTCGCTGGGATTTGTGCAGGGGGTGATGGCGCCGATGACGCCAAAAGGCCCCATCTCAATCAGCGTCAGGCCCCTGTCCCCGGACCAGGCCGTGGTGGTGAGATCCTCCGTCCCCGGAGTCTTGTCCGCCACCAGACGGTGCTTGAGAATCTTATGTCCCACATTGCCCATGCCTGTCTCGTCCACACCCATCCGCGCCAAAATCTCCGCATTTTCATGGGTCTTCCTGCGGATATTGCCGATGATCTGTTCCCTCTGGTCAAGGGACATTCTGCGGATCCGGGCCTGGGAGGCTTTGGCGGCGGCAATGGCATTGTTCATATCAGTAAAAATGCCATGCTTTTTCTCCGCAGGTTCCGCAATCTGCATCTTCGCTATCACTTCCTGTACAATGTCCTGTACCAGGCTTTCCTTTACAAGCACTTTACTACCTCCTCACATATGGATCTCCCATAGGCGGCCAGTTCCGTGTCCTGTTTGGCGGTTCCGCCGCTGACACCCAGAGCTCCGATGATAACGCCGCCCCACAGCAGCAGCTCGCCGCCTCCCAGAATGACGATTCTGCCCTGGTTTGTCTGCTGTATGCCGTACAGACCTTCCCCGGGCAGGCTCAAAGTCCCCAGCCGCGCCGTGGGCATCTGGAATGCTATGGCGGTGTAGGCCTTATTCAGGGCCAGGTCAAAGCTTCCCATGTAGGCGCCGTCCATGGCATGGACGGCCACTGGCCTGCCGGAGGCATCCGACACCGCCGCCACCACTCTCATGCCCCACTCCGCCGCTCTGGCTTCCACCCTCTGAATCAGCTCCACCGCCAGGGACAGGGGCATGGTGGTCTGGACCATTCCACCGGATCCCTCCGCCAGGATTCCCGGAAAAGAGCCTGTCCCGGCCAGTGCAGCAGGATTTTCCCGCCTTTCCGCTGCGCTGCCGCCGGGGGCGGGAAATTCCGCCTTCTGTTCCACTGTGCGCAGAACCTCACGGACAAGGGCCTCTATCTCCTTTTTCTCCATATTCAGCCTTTTCCTTATCTTCCCAGCTGCTCCAGAACCTTCCTGGTGATCTCCGCCACCACGTCGGGAGAAACGGAAGAAGCCTCCTTGCCGCCCTTGCATCCGCCGCCGCAGGTATGGCAGCTGGGCTTGCCTTCCTTGGCGTTGGGGCAGAGATTTGCAGGATGGCGTCCCTTCATGCCGAACTGCCTTCTGATCTCATAGAGGTCTTCCACCTGCTGGGGAGTGAACTCCTTAGGACCGCCAAGAAGCCTGGACTGATACAGGAGCTGTGCGTAGAACTCCACGGATTCCATCTTCAGGTACGCGTTGAGCAGAGAGTCGGAATAGGTCAGGGCGCCATGATTTTCCAGAAGCACAGCGTCAAAATACTGCACATACTCGGACACTGCCTCGGGGATCTCCATGGTGGAAGGCCTTCCGTACTTGGCGATGGGAACGCAGCCAAGAGCAATAACCGCCTCGGGCATAATGGGCTGTGTCAGGGGAATGCCGGCGATGGCAAAGCTGGTGGCATATACCGGATGCGCATGAACCACACTTTTCACGTCTGGCCGCTCCTGATAGACCCTCATATGCATCTTGATCTCGGATGAGGGCTTGAAATTGCCGTTGGCCTGGATGACATTGCCCTGAGCGTCCACCTTGCAGATATACTCCGGGGTCATAAAGCCCTTGGACACACCGGTGGGGGTGCAGAGAAATTCATTGTCGCTGAGTTTCACGGAAATGTTGCCATCGTTTGCGGCCACCATGTTCCTGTTGTAGATCCTTTTGCCGATGTCACAGATCTCTTTTTTGATTTCGTACTCGTTCTGCATTTTGTCTCCTCCTGATTTTCTGAAACTGCCTTATACCTGCCTGCTGTAATGAATGATTCTGTTCCAAGCTTCCGGCACAGCCTGTTGACTCTGCCCCTGAGCTTCGCCTGTTGGATTGGCCCACCGGCTTGTCCTGACCCTTTCGGTCAGTCTGTGCGCTTGGCCATATTATAAGCCTATATACCACACAAGTCAACAAAAACCCTCGTTGATTTGTGTCGTTTTTGTTTTGTTGTTGTGGGTTTAAGAGTTGCACGGAGGTTCTCTGAACCTGTCGTACTCCGGCCCAAACTGCGTTCCCAGCCTTTCCAGCTCCCCAAGCACCTTTTTCAGGCCCTGTTCCGTGCGGTACCAGCTTTCCCTCCCCACAGTAATGTCCACCGGCGCCACCAGAAACGCCGTGTCAGGAAAGGAGAACTGATAATACATCAGACACCTTCTGGCATGGTAGCCCTTGCAGCACAGAATGGCTTTCTGGGGATATATGCCTCCGGCATCCAGAAGTTCCCTGGTAAAAATGGCATTCTGAGCCGTGTACTGGGCCCGGTCCTCCTTGAGAATGCTCCCCTGGTCCACTCCGTTTGCCTGCAGCACCTCCGTATAGAACTCACATTCTGTGGCATAGTCTCCACTGTATTTTTCAGCCTGTGACTTCAGGCCCGTAAACTTTCCAATGGTGACGGAATAACGCCCTGAGGGCACCACCCAGGGGGCATAACCCTCCTTCCACAGGGCAGCCGCCCTCTCGGGCAGCTCCGGATAAGATCCTCCGGGGACAAAGATGGCGTCCGCCTTCTCCAGTCTGTCCTCCACAAAGAGAAAGTTTGTTATGTCATCTATGATTCTCATATTCATCCGCTCTATCCCTCAGCCGCCGATCTGGCATCTCAGTTCTGTGCAGCTCTCCACCGCTTTTTTCAGCCTCTCCATGTGCTCCGGCTCCGGCGGAAGCAGTTCCGGCAGCGGATAAGTCCGCCCCAGGCCCTGGTACTTGTCCTGGCCCAGTCTGTGATAGGGCAGAAGGTAAATGTCCTCCACCCCGGGAAGAGTGTCCGCAAACCGGGCTATGGCCCGAATCTCCTCCGGCGTGTCATTGAAGGTGGGAATCACTGGCACCCGGATGCTGAGCCTGGTCATACCACAAGCGGCAATCTTTTCCGCATTCTCCAGCATCAGGTCATTGGGTTTCCCGGTAAATCTCTCATGCTTCCCCCTGTCCATGTGCTTGATGTCCATGAGATAATGATCCAGCCAGGGCAGCACCTGCTCTATGACCTCCCACCTGGCGCAGCCCATACTCTCCATGGCGGTGTTGATGCCCGCCGCCTTCGCCCCCCGCAGCAGATCTCTGGCAAACTCCGGCTGGCACAGACTTTCCCCGCCGGAAAGGGTAAGTCCGCCGCCGGATCGGGCATAATAGGGCCTGTCCTTCTCCACAGTCTCCATCACCTGAGCCACCGTCACATCCCGGCCCACCACTCTGGTCTTTCCCCCCATGGTCATCTCCTGGATGCCATACTCCTGGGATTCCGGGTTACAGCACCATTTGCACCGCAGCACACAGCCCTTCAGAAAACAGATGGTGCGTATCCCCTTTCCATCGTGGATGGAATAGCGCTGGATATCGAATATCCGTCCTTTTGTCTGTAAATAGTCCATTCGGATCACACCTCCCGCCAGGCTATACTCCTGACCTTTTCTTCCCGCAGGTATCCCTCAGCCCATTCCCTGTTCCGTCCTGCGGATAATGTCATCCTGAAGGGACTTGGACAGGGTGGTAAACAGAGCGCTGTAGCCTGCCACCCGCACCACCAGGTGGGCGTACTTCTCCGGATGGGCCTGGGCTTCCAGAAGAGTCTTCCTGTCCACCACATTGAACTGCATGTGGCTTCCCTTCTGGTCAAAATAGGACCGGATCAGGGCCACAAAGTTCTCCAGGCCCTGCTGTCCCTCCAGGGCGGTGGGATGAAATTTCTGGTTGAAAAGAGTGCCGTTGGAGGCAATTCCGTGGTCCAGCCTGGCCACGGAATTGGCCGCGGCGGTGGGACCGTTCACATCCTTTCCCGCGGAAGGGGACACCCCGTCCGCCACAGGGGTGTGGGCAAGCCTGCCGTCGGGAGTGGCGCCGGTCTGGGCTCCCAGGGGCACATTGGCCGACACCGGGTAAAGCCCTGCCTGGAACTGCCCTCCCCGGGGATTCCGGTAACGGAGCAGGGGCCTGGTGTAGGTGTAGGCCACATCCCGGGCAAAGAGATCCACTTCCTCTATGTCATTGCCGAACTTGGGCACCTCCTCAATAAGGGCCAGCAGCTCTTCATACTCCTTCTTCTCCTGCTCCGGAAGCTGTGCGGACATCACCGCCTGGATCATGCCCGCCACCTGGCTCTCCTCCACAGAGACGCCTTTTTCCGCCATCTGGCGGAGGATCTGAGTGACAATCTCCCCGGCGCTGACGGCGTCAAAGCCCTGTCCGTAATTCATGGCAAGAGCCCGGCGGTACTGGGCCAGCGTGACCTTTTTCTCCTCAAACACCAGCTTCTTTATGGCGTAGAGGGAGTCGGCCATATTGGCGATGCCGAAACCCTGGGGCCCGGTGAAATTGTATACCGCCCCGCCCTCCTGGACGGTTTTGCCTCGCCTGATACAGTCGTCCACCATGCAGGAGAGGAAAGGCAGGGGACAGCGGGCGGCATGGGCAGCGTCAATGGCATTGTCCGCGTTCACCAGAAGGGAGATATTGTACTCCATCTGTTTTTTATAGGCGTCGTAAAATTCCTCGAAGGTGCCCATGTCCTCCACCCTGCCGGTCTCGAGTCCAATCTTCTCCCCCTTGTCCCATCCGTTGGAAAACACCAGTTCCAGGGGACGGCACATGTTGAAAAACGCCGCGTCATGCCACCCTTCCGTCTTCCCTGCCTTCTGGGGCTCCACACAGCCGATGATATTGTACTCCCTGGCGTCTTCCAGGGTGAGTCCCCGGCTCAGGAGGGAAGGAATAATCACCTCGTCGTTATAGTAGGCAGGCAGCCCGATTCCCGTCCTTGTCAGATCCGCCGCCTTGATCAGCAGCTCATGAGGGGTCTTGTTCCACACCCGAATGGACAGAGAAGGCTGGGGCAGGAACACATGCTTGGAGGCGGTGATACACATAAAGGAAAGGTCGTTGGTGACATCGCACCCGTCCCTGTCCTGGCCTCCCACTATCAGGTTCTGGAACAGGCTGTACCCTGCAAAGCCCTCCGCACTGGCGGCGTCCCGGCATTTGTTCAGGTCATTGAGCTTCACCCACAGGCAGTCCAAAAGCTCCTGGGCCTGCTCTCTGGTAAGCCTCCCCTCCTGCAGGTCCTTTTTATAGTAAGGGTACATGTACTGGTCAAACCGTCCCGGGGAGATGGAATGCCCGCTGGACTCCAGCTGCAGCAGCTGCTGCACAAACCAGAAGCTCTGGCAGGCCTCATAAAAGGAAGAGGCCCCCCGGGCAGGGACGCGCCTGCAGTTGGCGGCAATCTGCGCAAACTCCTGCCTCCTGACGGGATCAGAGCAGGCAGCCGCCTCCTGCTCCGCCAGATCCGCATACCTGGAAGCATAGCGGATCACCGCCTGGCAGCTGAGAATCACCGCCTTCAGGAACTGGGTCCTGGAACAGTAGTCCTCATCCCCGGGATCACATTTTTTAAGCTCCTCCTGAACCTGGGCGACAATGCCCTCGTAGCCCACGGCCAGAACTTTCTCGTACTGCACCGTCACATGGCCTACGCCGTTGTAAAAGTAGTTGCCGGGAGTAAATATATTGTGGTCGATGGCCTTCCTGGCCTCCTCCGCCATAAGGGAGGTGGCCAGCTCGCTGGTGGTTCTGCCCTCCCAGTAGGCGTTGGCCTCCCGCAGCTGCGCCTTGGTCCGGTCGGATATGTAGAAAGGATCCGCGCTGCGGGCGGCAACGGTCTCAAATTCCGCCTCCAGCCATTTGTAGGAAAACTCCGGGTAGGTCTGGCAGCCCCTGGGCGCAATGGTACTGCTGCCCACCACCAGCTCTCCTTCCCTGATAATAATGGGGATGTTGTCCAAAATATGCGCAAAGGCAAGGGCGCGCCGCATGACAATGGGCTTGTCCTCGGTGGCCTTGTAGGATTCCGTCAGCAGTCTCGCCCTGGCGGACTCTATCTCCGGCATCCTGGCATACAGATGCGCCACCAGCCTGGGGATCCTCTCTGTTCTGGCTATCTCCTGGGTATAATACTTTGCCATGACTGTACCTCTTTCCCTGATCTATAGATACTGCTTCTGTCTCTACTGCGATTGATTCTTTAGACTTTTCATGAATTTACTGCTTTCCCAACATAAGTATATGCCCATATGTGGAATATGTCAATGAAACCCTGTTTTCTTTTTTCTTTTTTTGTAAGTATTGTTTGAATTTTGGTCCTGTTTCCTTCCCCAGGATATATTTTCTCAGGGCGGCCTGCAGAAACCTGCAAAATTACGCCTGGCCTTCCTCCGGCCCCCCAGGGCGTCTGACAGAGAACGTAACCGTCACCACAAACAAGTCCGCATTGGTCTCCCAACGGAATTCTCCGCCGCAGGCCTCGGTAAAGCTCTGGGCGATGGACAGCCCCAGCCCGCTTCCTCCATCCGTGCGGCTCTGGTCCCCCCTGGCAAAACGCTCCGCAAAATCCATGCCCTTTTTCAGCTCCTGAGAGGAGGTATTCTTGACGCTGGCCGCCGCCTGGTTCCCTTCAGCCTTAAGGGAGACGTATACCCTGGATCCGCTCAGGGAATACTGAAGGGCATTCTGAAATAAATTCTGAAACACCCTGTACATCCTCTGTCCGTCCGCCATAATCAGAATGGGCCCATCCGGGATCTCCATGCGGAACCTCACCTGGCTTTTGCCGATCTGCTCCTCCATATCCGCCAGCGTCTGCTGCAGCAGCCTGCCGAAATCCAGCTCCTCCATGTGCATGGGCAGCTCCCCGGAAGCCGCCTTGCTGACGGCAAACACATCCTGCACCATATTCTTCAGTCTCTGGGATTTCTCATCCAGAATCTTCACATAGTCTTTCACATGATCGGGCAGATTTTCCTCCTGTTTCAGAAACTGCACATAGCTGATAATGGAGGTCAGAGGGGTCTTGATATCATGGGACACATTGGCGATCAGCTCCACCTTCATGCGCTCGCTTCTCATCTGCTCATCCACCGCGCTCTTCATGCCATGGCGGATATCCTCCAGCTGCCCCAGGACACTGTCCAGATCTCCTGTGCCGAAACCAGACAGATCGGCTCCTTCAGAGCCAAAGTCTGTCTCACAGCCCTCTTCTGTGCCGGAATCTGTCCCGCCGCCGGCCCCGTAATCACCCCTGCGGATATCGCTGATACGGCGGGAAAGCTCCTCCATCTCCCTTGCGGTCTCCATATTTTTCACTCCCACCAGGTACTCCACTGCCAAAAAAAACACCGTTCCAAGAAAAAGCAGCACCGCCGTTACCCAGATATACCGCTTTCCCCCTGGGTTCAAAACCCTGGCAGAAATCATAAACAGTCCGTAAAATACACTCAGGCCAAAAACAGCTCTGGTTCTGCGGGCCATCCTTCTGGCCGGGGGCCATCCCATCTGCCTTGCGGAAAATTTCCTGAGGATTTTTCCCGTGAGACTCTGCCGCCAGATCCTTTTGTTGTAGCGCAGATCATTCCAGACCAGGTATATTCCCCAAAACAGCAGGGACCAGTACACCACAGGAAAGCTCCTCACAAATTCTCCCAGATAATAGCTCAGCTTGTTCAGAGTATACCCATACTCTTCCCCATACGCTATCATCTGCTCGGTCTCCTGCCATAGTTCGTATCCATATCCGCTTCCTGCATGCCTCCCCAGCAGCAGAAGAGGCAGCGCAAACAAAAGCAGCAGCTTAAACTCCAACCACATCCGTCCCTGAAAACGGGCTATGGCCACCTCTGCCTCTCTCCTTCCCTTTCGGGTCAGGAATGACAGGAAAAACAGTACCGCACCCATACCCAGGCATACTATATCGCGCTTAAGGCGATCCTGTCTCTGCTTCCAGCTATTCGCCATCCAGTACAGATCGTCGCTCACCTGCTGATACTGCTCCATGTACATCATGGGCTCCCGGGCAGCAGCCATGCAGACCCGAATCTTCTTCACCTCGTCCCCGGCCGGAAAATTCGAGTACCCTGGCAGATACCACTGGTCTTCCATCTGATAATAGCCGTCGCCATACACATTCTGCTCCACCCCGTCCTGGAATATTCTTACCTTCTCTCCGTCAAAATACAGAAGAAACCCATACCCGTCCGGAGGGGTCACACTGCCCTTTGCCAGAAAATTTCCCTCCCCGGAGAGGATTCCGCAGGAGGCAAAATCAAAATTGGCGTGCTTCTGTTCCCCGTCAACATAAACCGCATACAGAAGGTTTTTGTTCCCTTTGATAGCGTCGTAATATTTTTGAATATACTTTTCCCTCTCCTCCTCCGGGATCCTGTGCTCCGGTTCCCCCATATCCCAGTTGTTCTGGTACTGCTGCATCAGGCCCCCCTCCACAGCCTCCGTGACCTCCATGTCCGCCTCATAATACACATCATAGACCCACCCCAGGCCATATGTCCACTGGCTGTCCCTGCCGGCCTCAATGGCCAGAAAAGTCTCCAGAACCCCCGAGATATGCTCCCGAAACCGACTGCTGTGCTGATAGTTTTCTTCCACGATCAAGGGAAGTTCCTGCAGTTTCCTGTCACTGGGCTTGTCCCTCCATATCCCCCCAAGGCCCGCTGCCATCAGGCTGATGCCCAGAAAGAAAATAAGAAAGCTAACTGTGTTTTTCCTGTTTTTCCATTTTGTATCCAATGCCCCACACCACCTTTATATATTCTGGCTCTTTTGGATTCAGCTCCAGCTTCTCCCGGATCCGCCGGATATGCACCATCACAGTGTTCTCTGAGGAAAAAGCTTCCTCTTCCCACACCCTGCGGTAGATCTCCTCCGCCGGAAAAATACGGCCCGGATTGCGCATAAACAGGTCCACAATCCTGGTCTCCGTGGCGGTCAGCTTCACCGGCTCCCCGTCCGCATAGAGCACCCTTTCCTGCGTCCGGTAAACCAGCCTGCCGTTCTTGATCTCGTCCGCCCTGCTTCCCGCATTGATGTCTCCCAGACAGGTGTATCTGCGCAGATGGCTCTTTACCCGGGCCGCCAGCTCCTGGGGGTTGTAAGGCTTGGCCACATAGTCATCCGCCCCCATGGACAGACCCAGAACTTTGTCCGTGTCCTCGCTTTTGGCGCTGAGCACAATGATGGGAATGTTCTGCTTTTCCCTGATGCGCATCACCGCCGACAGCCCGTCCAGCCTGGGCATCATCACATCCATCAGCACCAGGCGCACCTGGCGGGAGGCCAGAATGTCCAGGGCCTGAAGTCCGTCATAAGCCTTCAAAACCTCATACCCCTCCCCCTCCAGAAGAATGCTGATCGCCTTCACAATCTCTCTGTCGTCATCTACCACCAGTACACACTCACCCATTTCAGACACCACACCTTTCCGCAGCCTGGAATCTCCTGCTCTCCACGGAAGCCGGCCGCTGAATCCTCAAGCTGATATCAGCATACATTTCACTTTTTACAAAAATTTTGACAGAATTCTTACGAATTTCTTACAGTGGTTTCGGACCGCCATACTCCAGGCCCGGCTCTCTGCCCTCTATCTTACCTCCTGGGCTCCCAAAACGCAATGTGCCGGTTCCTCTTTCCAGCAGTTTCTAGATAACAGTTTCTAGATAACAGTTTCTAACAAAGGACAAGAAAGAAAATTTTCAAGCGCCTTGCAACCGGCAGGAAAACATGGTATCATAAGAAAAATATGAAACCGGTTCACTTGTCCAGGAAAATGGTAAATCCAGGAGGTTCCGAAAATGACTGCAAACGAATGTATCAGAGGGCGCAGAAGCATCCGCAGGTTCACCGACCAGCCCGTCTCCCATGAGCTGCTGGCCCAGGTGGTGGAGACCGCTTCCTACGCCCCCAGCTGGAAACACACTCAGATCGTCCGCTATATCGCCGTGGAAGGGGAGAAGAAAGCCGCCCTTGCCAAATGCACCAGTATTTTCCCGGGAAACGGAAAAATCATGGAGAATGCTCCTGTGGTTATGGCCGTCACCATGATTAAGGGCCGCAGCGGCTATGAGCGGGACGGGTCTTTTTCCACCCCCAAGGGTGACAGATGGCAGATGTATGATGCAGGCGCCGCGGGAGAGGCTTTCTGCCTGGCCGCCTATGAACAGGGCCTGGGCACTGTAATTATGGGGCTGTTCGACGAAGAAGACATCGCAAAGTTACTGGAACTCCCTGAGGACAGGGAGCTTGTGGCATTGATTCCCGTGGGCTATCCCGCCGAGGAACCCGCCGCCCCCAGACGCAAGGCGGTGGAGGAATTGTTGTCCTACCAGTCCTGAGGCATCCCTGAACATGTTTGAAAATTCATTCCGCTATCTCCCGGAAACTGTGATGTACCTCTGTCAGAAAGCTATTTTCAAACATGCTCCAGCCAGGAGTCGAAGAGATTATCTCTTCGACTCCTTTTTCGGGAGCCAGGGAAGAATATCTTTGATATCTCTGACTTCTCCGGCTCCTTATCCTGAACCGAAATGAGGCTGATATTCTAATTTTGAGAGGAGTAAAAATGAGACACTTAATGAGTCCCCTGGATTTTACGACTGCGGAGCTGGAACGGCTCTTTGACCTGGCAAACGACATTGAATGGAATCCCTCCAGATACGCCCACGCCTGTGATGGGAAGATTCTCGCCACCTGTTTCTATGAGCCCAGCACCCGCACCAGGCTGAGTTTTGAATCCGCCATGACCAGGCTGGGTGGAAGTGTCATAGGCTTTTCCGACGCCGCTTCCTCCTCTGCTTCCAAAGGGGAAAGCGTGTCCGACACCATCCGTGTTATCTCCGCCTACGCAGATATCTGTGCCATGCGCCACCCAAAAGAAGGCGCTCCCATGGTAGCGGCAGAGAAATCCCACATCCCCGTCATCAACGCCGGCGACGGCGGACACCAGCATCCCACCCAGACTCTCACCGACCTGCTGACCATCCGCAGCCTGAAAGGTCGCCTGGGAGGTTTTACCATCGGCCTCTGCGGCGATTTGAAGTTCGGCCGCACTGTCCACTCTCTGATCCATGCCCTGGTGCGCTACAAGGACATCCGTTTTATCTTTATCTCCCCTGAGGAGCTGCGGGTGCCTGATTACATCACGGACATGCTCCGGGATAAAAACATTCCTTTCCAGGAGGTGATCCGTCTGGAAAATGTCATGCCGGAACTGGATCTGCTGTACATGACAAGGGTCCAGAGAGAGCGCTTTTTTAACGAAGAAGACTATGTAAGGCTGAAAGATTTCTATATTCTCAACAGGGACAAGATGGCTCTGGCCAAAAAGGACATGCTGGTTCTCCATCCCCTCCCCAGGGTAAACGAGATATCCGTGGAAGTGGACGATGACCCCAGAGCGGCATACTTTAAGCAGGCCCAGTACGGCGTCTATGTGCGCATGGCTCTGATGCTGACACTTTTGGATCTGGATGCTGATTTTGTAGAGGGCACACGCCCGGAAAGAAGGGGATAAGCATGCTGAATGTAGGAAAAATTGAAGAGGGAATCGTGCTGGATCACATTAAGGCAGGAAAGAGCCTGGATATCTACGAGCTCCTGCAGCTGCACAAGCTGGACTGCACCGTGGCCATTATCAAAAATGCCAGGAGCAACAAAATGGCCAAAAAGGACATCCTGAAGGTGGAATGCAATATGGACATGCTGGACCTGGACGTGCTTGCCTTTATCGACCACAATATTACCATTAACATCATTAAAAATGGAGAGATCGCGGAGAAAAAAGAATTGTCCCTGCCCAAAAAGATCAAAAATGTCATCCGCTGCCACAATCCCAGGTGCATCACTTCCATTGAGCAGGAGCTGCCCCATATCTTCTACCTGGCTGACGCTCAGAAGGAAATTTACCGCTGCAAATACTGTGACGAGAAGTATATGTCCTCGGGAAAAGCTTTTTAGCGTATGATATTGCAGACCGCCAGGATTTACAGTGGTTTACTCGTGAAAGCACCTGGCTGGCGGTCTGCAGTCGAGTTGTACTGCATATTTAACCGGTGTGCAGTATAAATTGAGCAGGGGAGATTTTCTCCCCTGCTGATTACATTCTCTCAATCACGCAGCTGTGTTCTTTTGTTTTCGGATCATAATTAATTCCTGCCATCACGATCTCACCACCGTAATCCTTTAATACCGCAGGATAATTTCTTTCCTTGATCTGCCCCACTGCCCCTTCTGACGATTTATTCCATTTCAGCTCAACCACCAGTGCCGGGAGCAGAGAGTTACGCCTGGGCAGAAACACCACATCTGCAATCCCCTTCCCCGACGGAAGCTCCTCTATCTTCAGATACTGGTCCACAGCAGCAAGATACGCAAACTTCACCACATAGCGCAGCGCCTGCTCATTGTTGTAAAATGTGGGCGCATACTGGGTGCTGCGTATCTCCTCTATGGTTCTAGCCACCTTCCCCCCGTCGCCCGCAAGGGTATCCTCCAGAAGCTTCCTGGAGCGACTGATCAGATCCATCCATTTGGAGTTCACATCCCTGCTCTTTAATATCTTCCGAAACTCAGCCCTCACCTCTTCATTGGGAATATGGGCCGTCCCATCCTCCTCATTCCAGGTAAGATACCCCAGGTGTATCAGCAGCGTCAGCACATCGTCACGACTCTTGAATGTTTCAAAATCATTTTCAAAGCTATCCGTGTCAACCTCTATCTCTTCCCCGGAAATCAGCCGGGAGATAATCTCCTGCATTCCCTCAAAATCCATATTGATATATGTCATCAGTGATTCTGCCGCTGAAGTCTTCTGCCAGTAAGAGCCAAACTTCTTCTTCCTCATGGCCATCATGACCGAATAGGGATTGTAAACTGCGCCCACCCCCGGAAAATCATACCCGTCATACCAGCTCCTGGCCTCTCCAAAGCTCATGCCGTTACCTTCACACAGCGCCCTTACTTCCGCCTCCGTGAAACCGGTAAATTCAGCAAATGCGCCTGGATCAAAGATGGGATACTCTAAAAAGTCCGAAATGGCCGACTGGGAACCGTCCTTTTTGATGGGAAGAATTCCCGTCATGTAGGCCGCCGCCACCACCTTGGGCGTGAAGCTGTTGTTCTTAAACCATCCCCTGAGAAGGTTCAGGTACCTCTTCTGTACCGCCCCGTCGCCCTTCGCCTCACGGATCAGAGCATCCCACTCATCTATAATAAAAACAAACTCCCTCCCTGTTTTTTCCACGCAGCCGATTAAGGCATCCGTAAGGCTTTTCCCCTCCAGTTCCGGATAGCTTTCTGTTAATTCCCGATATACTGCGTCAAGAATCATCCCGGGCACATCGAAAAGCGGCAGAGCCTTACCGGCCGCCTCGGAAATAAAACTGGTAATGTCAAGATTGAGCACATGATACTGATTCATATGCTTCAGATACCCTTTCGTCCGCGCAATCTCCTTGCCGTCAAAAAGCTTATGAGAGTCGCAGGAGCAGTCGTAGTACGCACTCAGCATCTTTGCCGCATAGGACTTGCCAAAACGCCTGGGTCTGCTGATACAGGTCAGCATATCCATCGTCCCCACTGTGTTGTTGATCAATGTGATCAATCCGGTTTTATCCACATATTCTGTCTGCAGGATTTTCTGAAATCCTTCGTTTCCCGGATTCAAATATGTTCCCATCCGCACCGCCCTCCCCAAGAGTAAATCCCAGGCTTCAATATAATACCATATACAAATCACTCAGCTGTTGCATTTAACAGAAGTTTATATTCGGTTCGGCAGAAAGTCAATGCTTTGCGGCAGATTCTTTTATTCCTTTTTATAAAACCAAATCAAACCACGAAACCAGCCAGGGAAGCTTAAAACTTCCCTGGCTGGCATGAAAATACAGCATTACGACCGGCCTGGTCAGGCCTCCCTGTATGCCGCAAAACTCAAAATCACCTTAAACAGATCCCCGTCCGTCACAATCTCCATGCGGCCTCCCTGCAGCTCCACCAGGCTCTTTGCAATGGACAGTCCCAGGCCGTTCCCTTCCATGTGCCGGGACCGATCCCCTCTGACAAACCTCTCCTCCAGCTCCTCTCCGGACATTTCCAGGGGATACTTGGACATATTCCGGAACACCACTAAAACTCTGCCTCCCTTTTCCTCCACACTTAGATACACTCTGGAATGCTCCTGGGCATACTTGCAGGTATTGCTCAGCAGATTGTCAAACACCCTCCACAGATGTCTTCCGTCTGCCAGAATCCTCACACTCTCCTGGGGCTGTCTGGCAATCAGCTCCAGGCCTTTTTCCTCCATTCTGCTCTGGTATTCTCCCACCGCCTGGGTGAGAATCACCCCTGCCTGGCAGGGAACCAGGTCCACCTCCAGATTCCCTGTGGTTGCCTTGGATGCCTCCACCAGGTCTTCCAACAGTTTTTTCAGCCTCCTGGACTGTCGCAGAAGCACTTCCGCATACTCCCTGATCCTGCCTTCAGAATCTGACAATTTCCCCTGGAAATCCTGGGCCGTATGCTCTTCTTCCCCGCTAAGTCCCTCCTGATCGGAATCTGAAATGTTGGTTTCTTCACAGATCAGATCCGCATAATTTATAATGGACGTCAGGGGGGTTTTGATATCATGGGATACATTTGTAATAAGTTCCGTCTTCAGCCGTTCACTTTTCATGCGCTCTTCCACCGCCCTGGCGATACCCACGCCTATGCTGTTCAGGTTTTCCCCATGCTCCCTGAAATCTCCGAACATCCTGGAAGTATCCACGGCATAATTTTCCTGTCCTGCCGCCAGAGCCCTGCCTGCCTCCAGAAACCTTTTACACACCAGGGCAATGTACAGAACCCCCCCAAACAGCAGCACCTTTTCCACGGCCCACAGGCTGAGAAGCGGCGACAGCCGCCTGACCTCCTTCAGAACGATCAACTCCAGGATACAGATTGCGATAAATGCCAGTATAGTGCACGCCACCGCAGGTATTTTGCTGACGACAGCCACCACCATCTGCTTCAAAATGTACAGCGCTCTGACTCCCGCCCTGCCAAGCTTATAGATCAAAGTATGCCGCAGGCAATTTCCCATTTTCATCCGCAAAGCCAGTTCCATCAAGTAAAATGTAACCAGGATCAGCACCACAGTTCCCCCGGCCAGCAGCACCAGAAGCCTCTTTATCTCACTTCCGTACCTGACTGATTCACCCATTACCCGCAGCAGACAGTACACCGCTCCTCCCCAGACCACCGTCAGTACATCCAAGTGAAAACCTGTCAGCACGCTGGGCGCAATGCCCCTGTACCCGTTGCGGTGCCCCACACTGCTGAGAAGAAACACAAAACAAACCATAAAAAGTATAACACTCCCCAGAGCCAAGCCAATAATCGCATACCTTTTTTCATAGACTTTGCCGATCAATTCTGCAACCTCCTGAAATTCATCTTTCAAGAGAAATTCCTCATCCATATAGACCCGGAACAGATAACTTCCGCCCTGCTCCAGAGTATGCCCATTCAAGGTAATCGGCTCTCCTGTATAGAAAAGATTCCGGTGCAGATCCAGAGTGAGTTCCGTTGCACCCCCGTTCCAGGTATTCCACAGCATGCGAATATCTTTCTCATCTGTAGAAAACATGGCGATCCCAATGTTTTTATCTCTGCATACCTCTTCCGCCCCCTCCAGGTCCCCTCTGCTCAGGCAGCTGACGGCATTGTCCACCGCCTCCGCGCACTTTGCGTGCAGGCTCTCTATCAGCAGATCATCCAACTTCTCAGTATATACACCGGCTTCCCAGCAGTACAGACCCAGGGCCGCCATAGATGAACCCGTCACAAAACAGACCACCAACAGGAAAAAAACCATCACCTTTACCGCCAGGGAACCTGTCAGACGCTTTTTCTCCGGGCGTCTCTCCTGCCCGTATTCCCTTTCCTCCCCCTGTTCCAGGCCGCTCATCCTCTCCTCTTCTATTCTGTCTCTCTGCTCCGGGCCGCTCATCCTCTCCTCTTCTATTCTGTCCTTCTGCTCCGGGCCGCTCACCCTCTCCTCTTCCGTTCTGTCCCTCTGCTCTTGTCCGCCCATCCCCTCTTCTCTCATTCCTTCCTCCTGCCAGTCACTTTATTTTTTCACATTTATACCCCTGTCCCCACACCACTTTCAAATATCTGGGCTCTGCAGGATTAATCTCCAGCTTCTCTCGGATATGCCGGATATGTACCGCCACCGTATTCTCACTTCCGTAAGGCAGATCCTTCCATATCCTCTGATAGATTTCTTTGGGCGAAAAAACCTGTCCTGGATGCTGCATCAGAAGTTTCAGTATCTCGTATTCTGTGGGAGTCAGCGCCACTTCCTCCCCGTCCAGCATCACCTTTTTCTGCACATCATCCAGTTCAATAGCCCCGCATCTTAAAACTTCCCGGCGCATATTCCCCGCCCCCAGCTGCATATACCTCCTAAGCTGAGACTTTACCCGGGCAGACACTTCCACAGGGTGAAAAGGTTTGGTGATATAATCATCCGCTCCCACCGTAAGCCCCAGAACCTTGTCCGCCTCCTCAGACTTGGCTGTCAGAAGAATAATCGGCACATTACTTCTCTCCCTGATCTTGACCATGGCCTCCATGCCGTCCATTCCAGGCATCATAATATCAAGCAGAACCAGATGAATGTCATGCTCTTCCACAGCCTTTAATGCCCCCATGCCGTCATAGGCCTCGTAAAGGACATATCCTGGATCACTCAGATAAATTTTAAGTGCATTGACAATGTCGCGCTCATCGTCACATATTAAAATGTTATACATATCCGTATTTCCTTCCTGTAACAGAACTTTTGCGAAAATCATGATTCTCATGAAATTATTCTACCAAGAAAATATTTAATATAAAATGAGGGAATTGTTTAAGAATCCCTTAAGATTTGCCCGGTTTGCTGACTTCTTCTCTTTCAATGCCTTTCAGAAAATCCAGCATTTATAGCGCTCATATGCCCAGTTTTCTATGAGTACATATGAAGAATTTATGGTGCTGCTTACTTTTGCAATTCTTATTGTCGCCATTTTGGAATATGTCAACCATAAAAAAATAGCACCCCCGCTCCTGCAAAGTAAGGGTGCTATTTTTTATAACCTGATCTTCGCCGGAAACGGATAGGTGTGTACTATCGTATCGGCTTCCTTGATAAGCATATTATATCCCATACATAAAGAACCGTCAAGCATAAAAAACGGCTCCTGCACAGGCAGGAACCGCCCAGACACTATGCCTGACAGCAGCAAAAACCCCCTTGGACTGCTGCCCGCTTCAGACTGCACAAAACTGTCCTAATCCAATTCAGCCCGGCTAAACAAGTCCAAAATCAGCTCTTTGTCATCACAGGCTTTCTTAAACCCAAGTATAAAATCGGCCAGCGCATCCTTATCCCCTGAATAAGCACAAAACATATCCGCCTCCGGATCAAAGTGAATCTTCTCCTGCAGTTCCGGACATTTTTCATCCAAAAAAATCTGCGCCAGACTGCCCCAGTCATAGCCATTTCCTATAAAACCTTCCTCTGCGCGGCTGTCGAAAACCTCCTGAAGATATCCCCCTGCCGTTAAACAGACGGAAGCTCCTGATTTGAGCTCCACCCAGATAAAAGGTGCAATATCACTCTTAAACTGCTCTGTAACTTGCATTTTACCTCCCCGCCCGCTCCAACGGGCATATCAGCCAATAGTTTATGATTCAATGGCAGCCATATCCGCCTTCATCACCCCATATGCACTGCCCACAGTCCCACCCTGAAGCAAGTGCCCACGGACATTTCTCTGCAGGCTCGTCTTCCCGGGCAGACCTCCATACTCTGCCTCCCGGGGTGCCCGGAAAAGCCACTCCATATATCCCCTGTCCTCCTGGTCCACCTCCAAAATCCGGAAACGCTCCTGGAAAGAACGGATGTGGGATGATTCCGGCAGCAAATTCTTCAAAGCCGGTGACAGCAGCCAGGAGTCACAGGCATATCTGTCATACTTCAGTTCCGGAAAATAAGTCCGGAAAAAAACTCCCGCCCTCCTCAGAGAATCATCCACCGACTCTCCGGACAAATCCGCATCTGAAGGAATATGTATCCCTATGGTTCCAGATGTCCTCTGTTCCGAAATCTGGTACTCCAGGGCGCCGACGCGGAACAGATCCAGGCTAAGCTGCCTGTAAGTCCACCACCCTCTGTCAAAAAACATTCTCCCGTTTTTCGCAGCACACTCCCTCAGAAACCTGGGAAAACATTTCATGGTATCTATATATACATCCTCCGGAATACGCCTTTGTTCATACCTTCCATGAGCCCTTCCGGCACATTCCATCTGACAGTACAGCATTTTCAGATTCTCCCCATCCTCCTGAAGATATTCCTGCAGCCTCTCATAAGCCAGGGACGCCGTCCCCATATCTGTCAGCTGCTCCAGACAGCCCCCCAGTTCCTCCAGGCAAAGGCTTTCCTCAATATCCTCCAGTTTTTGGACAATCTCCTTCTGCAGCCCTATTTTTTTATACAGTTCCCTAAGCTCCATGCAACCCCTCTGCCCCCTGGTTCAGCCCCGGCATACACGAAGTGCAGCCATATAGTCCATTCCTCCGCCGACACCCGGCATTCAGCCCCGGCACACACGAAAAACAGCATGCCCGTTACGCCGCCTCTGCATCCAATATACCCAGGAAAAGCCTACTCCTCATCTTCCTCTTTTTTCTTCCCCATCGTCTTCTGCTTCAGCTCCTCCAATGCCTCTCTGTACTTATTTGACCGCAATGTAGGATTGGAGCGAATCAGATCCCTTTGGAAGAAATCCCTTATTTTTCCCAGACGGTTCCGGTCCGCCAGATTGACAGCATATTTTGTCTTCAGGTCAATAAGTTCCTCTTTCACGCTCTCAAGATACTCTGTTGGTTTGGCCAAAACCACATTTTTCAGGGCCTCCAGCTTCACCTCAATGCTTGATTTCAGGTCCTCCATCCGCAGCGCCATATCATCCCGCATATTCCCCATGCTCTCAGCCATGCCCTGCCCCGTGGTGGAAATCAGCGCGTCCAGACGCTTCTGAATGCGCACCATCTCCTCCTTGGCATGCTCCATTTTTTTCAGAACATCCCGCAGGTCTATGGCCGCCTTAAAGGAAAGAGCGAAATCTACGAAGATAAACACGGTGACAACCTGGGTGCCAATGATCAACGGCCTCTGGGGTATGGCCAGCATAAAGGCCTCCACAGGCAAATGGACAAACTCCGTCATCAAAATAGTCAGACCTCCCCAGGCCAGAGAAGTGCCCAGGCACACATGCCCCTGAAAGTTAAACTTCATATCTGAATAATCCCAATAGCGCATATGGAACAGGGCCTCCATGACCACACCCGTAACATACTCCAGCACCGTGGCACCCACACAACCCGCCAGGTAGGTCAGAACAATATTGTCCTGAAAAGGCATGGAGACCACAAGCATCATCGTGGCACCGCTTCCATACAGGGGAAGAAAAGGCCCCCGCATAAATCCCCTGTTTGTGAGTTTTCTGGACTGGATCGACACATAGGTGGACTCAATGCACCAGCCTGCAAAGGAATAAACATAAAAAAAGAACATCCACTGGATTATCGTATAGGAATACATTCTTGCAACCTCACCGTTTTCCGGTAAACACTACCTGTAAACTGCAGCCTCCACGGACAGTTTTCCCTTTCGGGTCTCCCTCAGCTCCCCTGTGAGCGTAAATTTTCCATATCCCCTGGCATTCACGGTGTCCCCGCTCCCCAGCTGTCGGGAATTATTCTCACAGTTCCTTCCATTGACATAGACCCTGCCCGTGCGGAACAGCTCCAGACTCTGCTCCCTGGACATGTTATACACCCTGGCCAGAACCGCGTCAGCCCGCAGAGACTGTACCTGTACATTCACCAGCTCCGGCTCCTCCTGAGGAAGAAAGGATATGTCTTCCGTGATGGCGCAAGTCACATAAGTATGTCTCACCTGTACCAGGTTCTCACAGATAAACTCGGCAATGGAGTCCAGACAAAAAAGGCAGGCCTGTTTTTCTCCTGCCTTAATATCGCCCAGGGTGCTTCTGTCAATGCCCAGATTCATCAGCGCACCCAGAAAATCCCTGTGGGAGAGCTGCTCTGCAAATTTTTCCGCCCGGGGCCTGATGTGGACGCATACAATGGGAAAAGGCACTTCATACCCCAGTTCCTCCCCGCTGCCAAAGCGCACCACCACTCTCTCCGCCGAGCCGTAACCGCCGTTTAAGCAGGTTCCGGCATAGCGCAGCCCGGCCTCCTCCTGCCAGAAAACTTCCTGTTCGCTGAGGCTTAGAAAATTGGAAAATGTAAAAATGCCCTGGGCATAGGACCGCTCTGCCAGGTCCCGGAGTCGTTTTTTTAACTGTTGTATCTCTTTATCCATCCCTTCCCCCGATGTTCTCCCTGAAACCTGTTCCTTATCAAGAAAACATTGTCCAAAAATTTGTTCCTAATTTTTTAAAAAACAAAAAAGTTATGAAAAACTGATAATCTCTTCCCTGGGCGCTTTGGTCTTTTCCACTTTCACCGCATGAAGAACCGGGCCTTCTCCATCATAGTCATCCCAGTACTCTTTGGCCACCACGGCAGTGACCTTCACCCACTCTTTCTGTTTCAGGGAGCCGGCGCCCTCATATTGACACGCATAACCCAGGAATGCCATATCGTCCGCACAGCAGGTCATGGCCATACGCCCCGGCACAAAATATCCTTCCGGAAAACCCTCCGGTTTCAGCACCATTGCCACAAACTGCAGTTTTTTGTCCACATAGCGCTCCAGGTGATCCATGGAATCCAGATACCAGATGCCATAACCCTGATTGTCGAGCACAATGGTCTCCTGATTCAGGTCGTAGGGCAGATCTTCCTCAAATATCTCGTCAATCTCTCCCTGGGAATCCTCAAAAATCACATCCGCTGAGGCATTGACCGCCTTGATATTGCGCTTATAAGAATTCAGCTGTTCCCTCACTGTGTCACAGCGGTTAAAGATAATCATCTCCGACTTACGGATCATCTCTGCCAGAAGAGACCTCATATTTGTATAGTACACCGGAAATGTAGAGCCGTCAATAATTGTAATCTGCTGCTCTATCTTCCAGTGCCGGGGCAGTCTGGCATTCTTATAATTCCACATGCCGTTGAATTCTATCACTATACGCTCCGGCTTATGCTTTTTCTCCAGTTCCGCCAGGTGCAGAGGATTGAAATCCTCCTCGCACTCCACCAGTTCCACCTCCGTGCGGCTCTTTCTCAAAAGTTCGGGTTCGTACTCGTTCTCCCCCTCCTCACAGAGGATCAGGAGCGTCTTTCCCCTGACCTGAAAATACTGCTGCCCAAGCGTAAACCGTATAAATTCCGTTTTTCCGCTCTCCAGAAAACCATTGATCATATATACAGGTTTCATTTTCCGCTCCCTCCCAAATTTTCAGTGTGTCACTGCTTCCGGATATGGCCGTACCTCCGAAAGCAGCCCCGGCAGATCTCTCCGCTCTGCTCAGGAAAACAGCGCTTCCAGCTTATCCTCCTGCAGATTTGCACCTATGACACAGTACTTCCCCGTAACCTCTGGCTTTCCTGTCCTGACATCATGCTCCTGGGGCACATAGTCATAGTAGATCCATGTTCCATCCTGGGCAGGAACCATGCCTTTTGCCCGCAGAATATCACCATACTCACCGGTATCCAGAGCCCGCAGAATACCTTCAATCCTCTCCTTGGTAAATTTCGCCGGAGATTCTTTCCCCCAGCTGGTAAACACCTCGTCTGCGTGATGGTGGCCCTCATGGTCATGATGATGGCCGCAGCAGCATTCGTGGGCATGGTGCTCATGCCCATGGTCCTCACCATGGTGATGCTCCCCGTGCCCGCAGCAGCTCTCCTCGCCGTGGTGATGTCCTTCATGCTCGTGGGCATGGTGCTCATGCCCATGATCCTCACCATGGTGATGCTCCCCGTGCCCACAGCAGCTCTCCTCGTCGTGGTGATGTTCCTCCTGGGCATGGGTCAGAAGTTCCGCCATCATTTGATCCAGAGTGTCCGCGCCCTCTATGGTCTCCAGGACTGCTTTTCCGTCCAGATCCGCCAGAGGCGTTGTGATAATTACAGCCTTCGCATTGTGTTCACGCACCAGCCTGACACATTCCTGCAGTTTTTCCGGGCTCACCTTGTCCGTCCTGCTCAGCAGAATCGTCCCCGCATACTCAATCTGGTTGATAAAAAACTCTCCAAAATTCTTAATATACATTTTCGCCTTGGAGGCATCCACCACCGCCACCGCGCTGTTGACCTGCACATCCAGGTCAGCGGCCACATTTTCCACCGCTTTAAGCACATCGGAGAGCTTTCCCACACCCGACGGCTCAATCAGAATACGATCCGGCCCATAAGTCTCGATCACTTCCTTCAGAGAAGCCCCGAAATCCCCCACCAGGGAGCAGCAGATACACCCGGAATTCATCTCCTTGATCTCAATGCCCGCCTCCTTCAGAAAGCCTCCGTCAATGCCGATCTCCCCGAATTCATTTTCAATCAGCACCGTCCTGCTGCCATCCAGAACCTCCTTCAGCAGCTTTTTAATCAGAGTGGTCTTCCCCGCTCCCAAAAAACCTGAAAATACATCTATTTTTGTCATTGTCTCAACCATCCTTTCTCCTGCACCGGGCAAAAACCACAAACGCCCTTTGGTGCCGCTGCAATTTATTGTCTACCATAATTTACCCCTTGTCAAGAAGTCTCCTCTAAAAGTTTTCTGAAATTTTCGGGCATAACTATCTCAAGAAGAATGATTCCCATTATTGACAGAAAGCCGCATGATTGTTAATATAGCAATGTAGAAAAAATTGGCGGGAAACAGACTTCCGGCATGTGGACATTTGAGACTGCCCGGGAAACCATGAGCCTGAATTCTTCATGCCATATGGGAGGAAACCATAATGTACAGCTGCCATATCCACTTTTACCTGCTGGGCACAGACTGCCCCCTATTTGATATCGCCAGGGACATGCCGCCCCTGGCTCACTTTACACACAGCTTTTATTCAGACAGCCGTCTGGTGCCGGAGGAAGCCCGGAAGGCAGATATCATACTGGCCCTGCTGCCGGAAGAAGACCCTGCCGAAACCCTCCAGGCCCTGACAGAGGCAAAGCGGGCAGATGCTGAGTGCATTCTTCTGGCAAACTCACAGCAGACTGTCTCTCTGGCGGCAGAAAGCCCCACATTGGCAAAAGACATATGGACCATGCCCTTGGGAGCAGAAGAATTCCGCTTTCGTTTCCTGCGCTGGCAGCAGGCTTTTAAACAGAGCAAAGATTTCCTGGAGACCAGCCATTTTCTGGACGCCGTCCTCAACAGTTCCCCCAACCTTATCTGGTTCAAGGACAAAAACGGCATCCACGAAAAAGTCAATGACAGCTTCTGCCGGACGGTAAACAAAGCTAAAAATCAGGTGGAAGGCCAGGGACACGCCTATATATGGGATGTGGAGAGCGACGATCCCGCCTGCATAGAATCGGAACGCGAAGTTATGAGCAGCCAAAAAACCTGCAAGTCAGAGGAGACCGTTCAGACCGGCGAAGGTCTGAAACTGCTCACCACCTACAAATCCCCCCTCTATGACCTGGATGGCACCGTCATGGGAACCGTGGGCGTGGCGGTGGACATCACCCAGGAGCGGGCCTATGAGAAGGAGATCATCCGGAAAAACCATGCCCTGGAGATGCTTTTTACCACCATGGACTGCGGCGTAATGTGCCATACACTGGACGGCTCCCGAATCCTCAGCATCAACCGGGCGGCTCTCCGAATCCTGGGATACGACTCCCAGGAAACCCTGCTGGCCGACGGATTTGACATGGTAGCCCAGTCCGTAGCTGACGAAGACAAGCAAAAACTGAGAGAAAGCATCTCCGCTCTGAAGAAAGTTGATGACAGTATAAGCCTTACCTACCGCGTCCGGCACAAAGACGGCTCTGAGCTGCACATCATGGGCAATGTAAAGCTTGTCCAGGAAAATGGGGAACTATTCTACCAGCGCTTTCTTCTGGACTGCACAGAGCAGAAGCTGCAGGAGAAAAAAGAACAGGCGGAAAACGAACGCCGTCAGAAAGAACTGACAAACGCCCTGAGCATTGACTATAATTTCTCCTGCTTTTTTGACCTTGACACAGGAAAAGGCTTCCCGCTGCGCCTGGATGACTATTGCAGTCGAATTTTCCATGAAAATATTCCCTTCCAGGAGAGCATGGAACAATATATAGAACAATATGTCCACCAGGATGACCAGGATATGCTCCGACGGGCTTCCTCCCAGGAGAATCTCCGTCTGGAACTGACTAACAAAAAGATATACTATGTCAATTACCGCGCTCTGATAGACGGGGAAACGCGGTATTACCAGATGAAAACAGTGCGCGCAGGAAGCTGGGACAGGCAGAAAGGTGTGGTGGCAGGCTTTCGCAGCGTGGACGAGGAAACCCGGAACGAACTGGAGAAAAAGAACCTGCTGGAAAGCGCCCTGATGCAGGCGAAACGGGCCAGCCGGGCCAAAAGCGCCTTCCTCTCCAACATGTCCCATGACATCCGCACCCCCATGAACGCCATTGTGGGCTTCACCTCCCTGGCCCTGTCCCACATTGACCGGAAAGATCAGGTGGAAGAATACCTGAAAAAGATCATGACCTCCGGCAGCCACCTGCTGAGCCTGATCAACGACATCCTGGATATGAGCCGTATTGAAAGCGGAAAAATACACCTGGACGAGGAAGTCTGCCGCCTTCCGGACATCCTCCACGGGCTTCACAACATCATTCAGGCCGATGTCCACGCCAAACAGCTGGATCTGTTCATTGACACGGTGGATGTGCTGGACGAAGAAATCTACTGTGATAAGCTGCGCCTGAACCAGGTTCTTCTGAACCTGCTCAGCAACTCCGTCAAGTACACCGGCGCCGGAGGTACCATCAGCCTTCGGATCACGGAAATAAAGAATGCTCCCGGCAACTATGCAAATTTTGAATTCTGCATCAGGGACACGGGTATCGGCATGAGCCAGGAATTTGTGTCCCTCATTTTTGAGCCCTTTGAGCGGGAACGCACTTCCACCATCAGCGGAATTCAGGGTACCGGCCTGGGAATGGCCATCACCAAGAACATTGTGGATCTGATGAATGGCACTATCGAAGTAAAAAGCGAGCAGGGCAAGGGGTCTGAGTTCATTGTCACCTTTCCCTTCCGCATACACGCAGATACCAGAGAGTCTCTCACCATCCCCAACCTGCAAAACCATCGGGTTCTGGTGGTGGATGATGACTTCAATACCTGCGACAGCGTCTCCTATATGCTTCAGCAGATGGGCATGCGGGCGGAATGGACCCTTTCGGGAAAAGAGGCCATACTGCGCACCCGTCAGGCGGTAACGCGCAACGACAGTTACGACATTTACATTGTTGACTGGCTGATGCCGGACATGAATGGCATTGAAGTGGCCCGGAGAATCCGGAAAGAAGCAGGGGAAAATGTGCCCATTGTCATCCTCACCGCATATGACTGGACGGAAATCGAAGAAGAAGCCCGGGAGGCCGGCGTTATCGCCTTCTGCAGCAAGCCCCTGTTCCTGTCGGAGCTGCGCAAATGCCTCTGTTCCATTGTGGACAAAGATGAACACCCCAAAAACAGACCGACCCCCGGCAGGGCAAAGCTGCAAACGGGAAAAATTCTGTTGGTGGAAGACAATGAGTTGAACCAGGAGATAGCCTCGGCCATCCTGAATGAAGTAGGCTATAATATAGACATCGCAGACAATGGGCAGGCGGCTCTTGACATGCTGCGGACCTCCCGCCCTGGATACTACCGCTTGATCCTTATGGATGTACAGATGCCGGTTATGGGGGGATATGAAGCCACAAAACTTATTCGGAGACTTGAGGACAAGGAACTGGCCTCCATCCCCATTCTGGCCATGACTGCCAACGCTTTTGAAGAAGATAAAAAAGAGGCAATTAAATGCGGTATGAACGGGCATATCTCAAAGCCTCTGGATGTGGAAAAACTGCTTGAAACTCTGGAGCAGATCCTGGCCTGAAAGGCCGGGATCCTCCGGCCTCAGCCGCAACAGGCCCGCAACTCCCTGGGCCTGTTATGACTTATCTGGAACTTTCAGAACAGTGTATCAGGGCAGCGCATCAGCACAGCGCCGCCTCCAGAGCTGTTGCGATATCCTCTTTCATGTCCAGCACCGCCGCCCGGGAAGCCTCTCCATAGCCCTCCTGGCCAAAGTGGGCATACTTTTCCTGCTGATACGCCGCGATGATTCCCCGGGAGGAATTGATAATGGCCCCCAGACCATCCTGGTTGAAAAAGTGCACCAGATCCGCACCCTTCCCCCCCTGGGCGCCATAGCCCGGCACCAAAATGAACAAATTGGGCATGATCTTTCTCAAAATCCTGCCCTGTTCAGGGTAAGTGGCCCCCACTACCGCCCCCACATAGCTGTAAGAACCTTCCTTGGGCATGCACTCTTCTCCCCAGGCAGCCACCTGCTCGCCTACAATCTCATACAGGGGCCTGTCCCCTTCCTTCCCCTGTCCTTTCACCAGACGATCCTGCAGCTCCCCGCTGCTTGGATTGGAAGTCTTCACCAGCACAAAGATCCCCTTCCCCTCCTGAGCGCAGACCTTCATAAAGGGCTTCACTCCATCACTGCCCAGATACGGATTCACAGTGACAAAATCCTCATCAAACCCGCTGCACATGCTGCTTCCCACCTGCACCTTCCCAAGATGTCCCACAGCGTATGCCTCCGAGGTGGATCCTATGTCCCCACGCTTGACATCACCGATGACCACCAGGCCTTTTTCCCTGCAGTAGTCCACCGTTTTCTTGAAAGCTGCCAGTCCCGGTATGCCAAACTGCTCATACATGGCAATCTGGGGCTTCACCGCAGGCACCAGGTCACAGACAGCGTCCACAATTCCCTTGTTGAACTGCCAGACAGCCTCCCCGGCTCCCTCCAGTGTCTCACCGTACTCCGCAAATGCCGCCTGCCTGATATGCTCCGGCACAAATTTCATGGTGGGATCCAGCCCAACCACAATGGGAGCCCCTGTCTTCTTAATTTTCCCTATAAGCCTGTTGATCATCTCTTCCGCTCCATTCTCCTTAGATTTGTCATGGGTTATTTCATGTCCCATCTTATCATCCTGGATGACAAAAGTCAATCTGTTCTGCCTGGGCCAGGGGCGCGGAAAGGGCAGCCAAACTAAAGCCCCACTGTCCGGCATGAACTGGAATTATTTCCGCCCCAGATACCTTCTGACTTTATTTTTATAGGCGATATATTCTGCCCCAAATTTTTTTGACAAGAACGCTTCTTCTTGTAATATTTGCAGGTGAAGCATTGTCACCGCAAAAAAAGAAAACACCATCAAAACCCAGTTGAAAGCCATAAGCAACAAACCTGCATAAACCAAATCAAAGGCTAAAAAGGCGGGATTTCTGCTAATGCTGTAAATCCCACTGGTGATAATTTCCGTTTTATCTTTTTCTGCTATGCCAGCCCGCCAACTGTCTTTCATTGTGACCACCGATACAGTGAAAAGAACATCTCCAAGAATGCCGAGAATCGCACCCACCACAACAAAAGACTGCGGCAAATATGGGGGCGCAAAAAGCAAACTAAGAACTTCTGCTGCCACTACAGAATAAGTGGCTGTTTTCATAGCCAGCTCAATGTAGTATATCCTCGTTTTCTCCTTGCCTTTTGCTATTTGGTCCGTCTGTATGCCTTTTCTTTTCTGCAAAATCATCTTGTCAATATAAACTGTATAAAATACAGCAAGTATCAATACTCCAATTGTTTTCATGCTGTTTCTTTCCTGTTCAACAAAAAACTTTTTTCCCGGAAACCCCATCCTAAATATCTTCGTGTTGTTTCCTATTTGCTGTTACATCCACTTCTCTATTGAGTTCTTTCCAGGCACTTTCAATATACCTCACCAAAGTTTCCCTACTGGGGCTTTAAACCACAATTTCCAAATGCTCCATTTCAGTCTCTAGTTCTTCTCTTTTCGGACTTCGTATGACCTGGCTGCTTAATATGTTATCCGCAACTTCCCACCGGAGTTGCAATATGTTTGGAAATAGATTTTCCCCTTTAAATTGTGAGCCAATTGTTTTATCTCTTTAGCCTCCAACAGGGTTTCCGCTCCGTTGCCCCCAAAATTAAACAGAATCTGCTCTTCTGTCAGACTCGAAAACAAACGTCCTGTTGGTATATCTTCATTTCCTATACTTTTATCTGTCCAAATCACTTTTTTCAATAAATTACAGGCACCTTTCACATGATTATTATCATCATGCGTTAAAATAAGCAAATCCATTTTATTCTGAGTACAGAATCAAAAGAACCTGCTCCTTGCTTGACAAAGCGATTCGTCAAAATATCTAAAGAGGCAGTCACGTTGAAAGGTGACTGCCCAATAAATCGGAGTTAGCTGATCAGACATTTAGACCTCTTTATATAACAGCCAAAAGCAAGGACATGATCTCGGCTGCATATTTTCGTCTCTGTCGCAAGGATCTTCTGCACACTCTTTTCCCTTTATTGTAAAACCAAGCCGCGTATATAAACGAATATTAGCCATATCTGTGGTGTCAACACCAATAGATATCCTTTGATATCCCAAATCCTTTATGTGCTCCATTACGCGGCAGATCAGCTTTGACCCTAATCCCTGACCACGAAAATCTGTTCTAACTCTAAATGCACAAAGATAAGCAGTTCTTTTGCCATCTGCAAAATCTTTGTCCTCAAGGTCATAGAAAACATACAGCTCTCCAACCAATTCTCCATCATAGTCGAGCGTCCAAAATTCAGCATTCCCTCTTTTTATGTTGTCGCAAAAGAATCTTGCATTAGAAGAAGCAGTATGAATACTTTCATATCCCCACAATTTCAACAATTCATGTTCTGCTGCTCCTCTAATCTTCATGGGCTTTATCCTCCAAATCTTTAATTTGTCGTTCAGATTATAGCATATCATGACGACTATATCAACATACTTTTGTAGAAACTGCCGAAGTTATAACATAGCAACACTTTTCTTAAAAGGGACTTAAAATATGAAGAATGATTTTATGTGCCCCTACACCTCCATACCTGTCAGAAAGCTTGGCATCTCAAAAGAAAAATGCGAAAATTTAGGACAAAGCAATATATGGAATTTATCCCCGGAACTATGTATTTTACTGGCTTTCCAGTAATTTTTAACTGCCCTATATCTATGCCTTTTCAACTGCATCCCCCAAATTATATTTTGGGGGAAAATTCATTTTGCTTTTTAAAATTTCTTGTTGCATATTTTTCAGATTTGGGGGATAGTCATTTTCCATTTGGGGGATATTGGGGGATAAAATTCTTCCCCCAAATATTTCTATATCACATAGCATTATCTTCAAATTTCTTATTTATCAAACATACTTTGGCGTGATAAAGCCGTTGTCCTAATTCTAATGGCAATAATAATTGAAGCCTGCTAAGCCATTCCACTAATTCCGTGCTGATCATACCATTGATGTCATCTGCAATCTTTTCCCAAAACTCAACATGTAACTCGAGATTATCACCAAACAGATACATTATACTTTCAAAAATCTCTTTCCAGTCACTTGTATTTTGTAACATCCTATCTATCAATTTTACCATGCATTCTCTCCGAAACTGTTGACCATAATCCTCTGGCAATTTTGAAAGAATAACTTCAGCCATTGCATAGTCTTCGCTTTTGTCCATAATATCCATATTGAGATAAAATTTCTCAAGTATGTCTTCTAACGCTTTGCCAATTTTATCGTTAGGCATATTCAAGCATCCCAATTAAAGGACTGATTTGTCCGTCGCCTCAATTTCTTTTTTTGTTAATATCTTTTTTATTTCTAAAAAATCATTTTCTATGCCTATACAATCCTCTCCTTTACCAAATACCAATTTTTGAAGTTCATTTAATTCCTTTCGATAATCTTTGGCAAGAAAAGTTCTCCATTCATTTCTTGATTTTTCCTGCGAAACTACGAATTCTATTAATGCACCTTCTGGTTTTAACCAAAATTGCAAACTATCCTGTATAGCTTTTGCCATGCCTTTTATTTCCTCATCTTTATTTTTCCCCCAGTATTTCAAACATAACTCCACCGAACCAAGCAAGCCAATTCGCACAACATTAATTTTATCAGGATGAATAATATCTAAACTACCAACATCTTTGTTCCCTTCCAAACCCTGCTCTAATTGTTCTACATACTTGCTTAACGAATCTTGATATTTATTCAAAGTAAATGTTCCCATCTTGAGCTGTAAAATAAGCTCTTCATAAAGCTTATCAGTCCAGATATATGTCCAGATAATCTGATTCTGCATTGGTTCTGCAAAATAAAATTCTATTTCTTGCATAGCTGCATATATAATTCTCAATATGCCAAAATATACTTTCCCATAGGTACAACAGTTACCACCTTCCAAGAACTCAAACATACAACAAAATTCATCAATATCTCGATTTGTTTCATTCTGCATCAAATATTCAAGATAATGTAACCTTCTAACAGGGTTAAGAGACATTCGACAATTACATTTTTCTTTCATTATAAGCATGGTACAACTCATTTTTCTTAGCCGCATCTCGTAAAATGCTGTGAATTTCATGTATAATTAATTCCAATATTTTGTCTAACAATACCAAATTTTTTCCCAAGCCATAAGAAATGACAGAAAAAAGCCAATCATAGTACTCGGCAACAATATCTCTGTCAGAAACAAAAAGCATTCCTTGAATAATCAAGTAAAAATATGAATGTATAATCAAAGGATCCTTTGACAATTCGGAACCTTTCATTGAATCAATGTTTTCTCCGATTCTGAAATATTCATATATGACCCAATTAGAACAAGCCACCTTTTTCTCTAATTCCATATCGGAAATCCAAATTTCCTCAATAATGCTCCTTACTGACATCAAATGCAGCATACTATAACAATTTCGTTCTGAAAGATGAACTCCTATCTGATAAATGCCACTATATTTTTCAAGCAGATAAAAGGATTGCTCAGAAAATGATCGTATATCGGTAAGCAATTTTGATTCCAATACTTTCCCAGAATCTACCTCAGAAGTTTGTAAAGCACGAGATACAATTAAAGGCTCTATAATTACAAAGCCATTCTTTTTGCTGATAAATTCCCTGCATATTTTTAAATATTTCTGTTCTGCGAGCCATCCACACCTATACATCATCTGAATAATATCCATAGAACCAAAAACCGAAATATGATTTATTTCTCCATAGCTTTGCATACAGCGGTCATCCACACAATATGCGATGCCTTTTTGCATTGTTGTTGTAATGGCAGAAATTACTAAATTGCTATACTTCCAATTCCATTCTTCTTTTTCAGCGTCAGCACACCATTTTAATTTTCCGTCCTCTGATATTTTATTTAAGACAAGTTTTAGTTTTTCCAGTTTATTATATATTTCTTTTCTCTTATTCCAACTAAAACGTTCTCCTTCTACTACTTTTTGTTGCTGAACCGAAAGTATAATCTCAAAGCACTCGTTCACATCATCTAAAATTCCCTTTTTATACCATTCCTCCAGTGTAAGTATATCCACAAATATCTTACTTTGGGACTGTTTCAACGACATTACTTTTTCTTTCCGAACTGTATCTGAATCATATTCGCAGATATAACCGTATTCTGATAAAATAGCGCACACTTTGTCTGGAGTAACGGCAGATTCATCTTTCCTCCCACTGTCAATCCAAAACGCTCCCATTTGCTCTGCTGTATACTTCATAATGGTTTTTGAATGTTCTAACACATTGACATCTTCTAAGTTATCCGGCACAATTTCTTCCACACATTGCAGTTTTAGCGTTTTGATACAGTAATTCATTACCTTCTCTTTATGCTCCAACAAATTCAATTGTCCAGAAGACAATTTATCCTGCTCATCCATAATAACAGGATAGATATTCGAAGGGACATAAATGAACGAAACATATGATGCCAATGTTTCCAATACACCTAACTCCTGTAGCAAAAGACAGGAGGTATAGTCCAAAATTAATTTATCTATTTTTGTATTTATATTTCTTGCAATATGCCCACCAAAGCATAGTTTAAAATAGGAATCTGCATTATAACAATTATCATAAAAAACTTCCGACAATAACGCACTGCTTTTCCCATCCACCAAAATATGAATCGGAATTTCTGCCTTATGGAATTGCATTTCAAATTCTTTTTGATGCTCATAATTTTTTTGAAGCATCTCTAACATTTCTTCTGTACTTACAATTTTGAAAAGACTTTTATCAAGTCCTTTTTCCATCAACTCATTCCAATATTCAGCCATTATATTACTCATACTGATATCGGCTGCGTTTATGGCAGCCCATGACACAACTGATGAAGAATGATTGGAAATCTCTACCGATTTCCGGGCATAATCTAACGACTTTTGTGTATCTATATGGTGATACAACCCACTCAACCGCTGATACCCAGACAATGACAATGATGCATATTTCTCGGCTGTTTCTAAAACCTGTATCGCATCGGATTTTTTTCCCCTCCGAATGTATAAGTTAGCAAGTCTATGCGCAAAGGATTCTGAGGGTTCTTTATAAAACATTTCCTCACCTGCTAAAATTGCCTTGTCATATTCCCCCATTTTTTCAAATATTATAAGCTTATCTTCCTGTATTTGGCGAGCAAACTCTTCAATATTTAATTGTTCAACTTTTTGAATGCATGCATAAGCCTCTGCAAATTTCTGCATTTTCATAAAGGCTTTTATTTGATAAAGATATCCGCACGGATTATGATGTTCTTCTTCTAAGATTTTTGCATATTGCAGATTAACATCCCAATTCTTCTCCTTTCCACTATACCGGATAAGATTTATTAAATCATGCACTTCTTTTGTGTCGTCATACAATGATTCCAGTTGCTGCAATGCATCTTTCTCATAATCCAACGCAAACATACAGCGAATTCGCTTCTTCTGAATCTCGCTCAACGCAGGTTCCTCATTTGCCCTATTTGCAAACACTCTCCGCTTTTCTGCACTTTTTTCTAAATAAGCAAGCTGCATATACCAATATTCCATGCATGAAAACTTCTTGAAATTTTCTTCCTGCTCAAATAAAAGGGATTTGGCCTTAATATGTTCATTTACTTTTATAAAGTATTCTGTCAATATATAAATATATCCCATTGGATTCTTTTTTTCTTTATTAGAGCCTTTAATCGTTTTTCATATGTTTCATCCTGAGAAACCCTGCCGCATAATACATCTACCATCAATGCAATTACATGATAAGGATTTACTTTCTTTAATAAATCCAATGGTTCCATAACCTTTGAAAATAGTACATTATCCACAGAAAGCGCATTAATCCAGCAAACAAGCGTCTGCTCTTTCTGCTTTTTATTACCAACGCTGTCTGCCTTTTGATATGCCAATTTAAAATCACTTACTGCATCCATAACGCATGTTCTTATATCATTTTCAAAAAAGTAAATTCCTTCTGAATATAAACCCGGATAAATAGAATTTGATCTATGAAATGCATCTATAGGAATTGTCTTCCAATACTTAATCAAAGCTCTAAGTATACAATGATCAAATGCCTCCCGTTTTCATCAATCGCTTTCTTTAAAAACTCTTCTGCCTTTAAAAAATCACAGTTTAAAAGATTAGCAATGGATACCCAATACCATGTTCTGCTATTACAAAAATAAATATCTTTATATGTATCATATGCCCTGATTGCAGCTTTTCCATCTCTTTGATTTACACAAATCTGCATATAAGCATGAAAAGACGACAGCGAATCTATTGGCTCTAACAACTTCCTCGCACCCGATTCCCCAGAATAAAATGCACGCAATGCAAGAAAAACTTTTGTATCTAAACTTTCACAGAAATGGACTGCCTTCTGATATATCTTACTTGCCGCAGAAATATTATGACTGTCTTCTAAAATCCACATGGCCTGCTGAAGCAAGAATTTAGCCTTTATCTCGTCTGACAACTGAGCATCCCCTTGTTGTAACTGAATCTATTCTTTCAGTTCAAACAATGCCCTTTCCCAATATCCTTCACGATGTAAAGCAACGATTTTATCAAAGATGATATTATTTAATCCCCCTATTGTATCGGATCCCCCGGCAATATAGCAATCTGTCATCTGCATGGTATTTGCTCTTTCTCCGATTCTCTTTCTTATCAGATTCATATTATCAACAATAATACCATGCCTTTCAAAAAACTCCTTCTGAGAACGAACGCTAATCCCTTCTAAATAAATAGCTTCATGGTCTACACATTCTTCCTGTGCTATCAATCCAATAACAAAGGGATGTTTCTCATCATATATAGGACTTCCGGAAAAACCAGCAAATGTTTTATCCCTAGCATCAATGATCTCAAATTGCAAATCACATACATTATTTATATCCAAATCTCCTCTGCCCGAAAATTTTAACTTTTTCCAGCTTCCATTTGAATAATATTTACCATACCCAAACATGGATACCATTTGAAAGGTCTTTAATTTACAATCCAAAAAACGAATTTCATTTACAAATTCTACTTTCTCCTCCAAGTTCAAATAAACAAATACACTTTCCTCTTTTTCCGCTGGCAAGGCAGAAATCTCTTTGCTAATTCCATCTATTACAATTACAAGAATAATGGATGAAGTTTTTTTCTATAAAAGTCTTTCAAACAATGCCTTACTGTTATTGCATGTTCCTGATCCACTAGCAATGCTGTTCCCTGCTGCTCTGTTCCGCATAATAACTTCATAATATTATTAGTAGCTATCATCCGATTCCCTCCCTTTCCAGCTTTCCTATCCCCTCTAAAATGGGAATATCATAATTTTTAATAATCACTGGATGTCCCGGCGCTTTCATCAAAATATTTGCTATTATCTTAGGAGAAGGATGTTCCTGGTGTTTTCCATTTGTAGAAATAAGATAATAACTCACATGTGTTTTCCGAATAAAATTTTTATCTGTATTATTCCCCGAGCCATGATGAGGGAGTTTCACAACATCTATTTTATCAGGAAGCCTGTCCTCAAAAAAATGAATGGCACAGTCTCCAGAAAATAAAAGCTTTATTCGAGGCTGTAAAAAATTTTGTGTCTATGGGTAAA
>OFFY01000456.1_pt1 | contig 41904 bp, 26 predicted proteins | sample 1521481 | NCBI WGS metagenome assembly OFFY01 (sample SAMEA3504117, study PRJEB24116) | mouse gut metagenome | biome: mouse gut; feature: mouse-associated habitat; material: faeces | place: Denmark | collected 2011
CGGCGGCAGGCTCCGGCTTGGGCGCGGGGCAGTCATAAGGCTGATAGCCCTGCACGGAGCCGGCGCCCTTGACCACGGAGATGGCGCGGTCGCGGTCCTCTGCGGTGCTGAACATCATATGGAAGCCGTGCTCAATGATGGACTCAGAGGTGGAAGGGTCGGTCTCCACGGTGCCGGGCTCAAAGGTGAAGCTGCTCTCCTCGCATACGTCCTTCACCGAAGTGACCAGCATGAAGGCCCGCAGGCTTTCCATGCCGCAGCCCTCCTCAAAGTTGACCTGCAGCCCAAAGGGGAAGCTGCCGTCGCCAGCCGGGGCGGCGGGCGGGGTGGGCGCAGGCGCAGCCTGGCTGGCGGCCGGCGCAGGGGCCGGTGCGGGCGGTTCCTCACCCTTAATTTTAGCGATCAAGGTATTAATATTTGTCATGAAGCTGTCGATATCCTTACTAAGAGGTTCGTCAGCCTCTACCTTCTCCACCTCGCCCCGGAAAAAGTCGATGGATTGGAATACCACATCGAACAGCGCCGGGCGGTTTTCCTCGGAAACCACGGACATGGTGCCCTCCCGGATGATGAAGAACATATCCTCAATCCGATGGGCCACCGTGGCCAGGCTGTCGAACTCCATCATGGCGGAGGAGCCCTTGATGGTGTGCATGATGCGGAAAATTTCGTTCACATTCTCCTGGGAGAACGTATCCGCCTTTTCCGCTTCAAGAACGATGGTCTCCAGCTGCTCCAGCAGAGTGCCGGTTTCGTAGATGTACATATCCAGGATTTCATTTCCGCTGCCCATAAAAAGCACCACCTCAGTAAATATCTTTTATCTTTAGTATTATCGGCACAGGGCAGCTGAAAATTAAGTAGGTTTTCTAAGTTTTATCTCAGGGGTGTGAAAAATGGCCGATCTTTTGGGGGCGACTAACCCGGTACCAGGTTATGACAATACGGCGGTTAACCGCAATATTCCGGTTTCACCCAATAATACCCAGATTCAAAACGTCCCCGACCCCAGCCGGGTGACTGGCGCGGACAACCGCACCGAGCAGCAGGACAGCAGTCAGGCGGGGGATTCGGGTCAGATCCGCTACGACTCCAATTTCCAAACCTTTATTCAGCAGCTGCGCCAGAGCCAGGGCGCCAGCCAGTCCCTGTCCACCCTGATGGCGCGGGAGGGGACGGTGGTGAGCTCGGGCATGAGCGAGGGCATCGCCGACGAGATGAGCCGGGCCATGGAGCTGTTGAAGATGGACGAGAGCGAGCTGCTGAAGTTCCTCAGCGCCCAGATGAAAGCGGGGACCCGTTTCGGCGGGGCCCTGTTCGCGCTGCTGCGCAGCGCCTATGCCCGGGCGGACTCGGCGGGGGTGCGCGGCGATATTCTGGAGTTTCTGAAAAGCTACAGCGACTATTCCTCCACCGGGCACATCGAGGGAAATCTGCTGCGCAACCTGGCGGGGATGGCGGACGCCATGCCGGCCAGCTGGGGGGATAAGCTGCGGGAACTGCTGGCTCAGCTGGAAAACAGCATTTCCGCCGGGGACCGGCGGGGGAGCATCAACCTGCTCCAGCAGGAGGTATTCCCCTTTATGTCGGCCTACGTCAGCCAGACCCACGACCTGGGCACGCCCAGGGAGCTGCTGAGCCTGCTGGCGCTGGACCTGGCCCGGTATGAGAACGGTTCGGAGGATAAGCTTACCGAGACCTTCCGCCAGCTCAGTGGCTACGGCACCCTGAAGGGGATGCTGGGAGGGATTGACGACAAGGCCCTGCTCAAGCTGCTCCAGAGCAGCCAGTTTGCCAAGGGCTCCAGCGCCGCCCAATTTGCCGACCACCTGGCCGCCGCCGCCGCCCGCGCCCTGCGGGGGGAGGGCAGCGCCGAAGTGCAGCAGACATTCCGTAACCTGGTGTCGGCCATGCTGATCAACGAGAGCGTGTATATGCCGCTCAACCACCTTCTGATTCCCCTGGAGATGGACGGGCGCAAGCTGTTCTCCGAGCTGTGGGTGGACGCCGACGCCGAGGAGCAGAAGGGGGGAAAAGGCCAGGGAGAGAAGTGTATGCGCTTTCTCTTTAAGCTGGACGTGCAGGATGTGGGACTGTTCGACATTGTGCTCACCAGCCGGGAGCGGGAGGTGGACGTGATGGTCGCCTGTCCGGCGGGGGTGGCGCCCTTCGCCAAGGAGATTGAGAACACTGTCTCCCATATTCTCAGCCGCAACGACCTGACGCCTTCCGGCATCAGCGTGCGGAAGATGGAGCGCCCGGTGACGCTCACCGAGGTGTTCCCCAAAATCTTTGAAGGGAAGAACAGTGTCAATGTCAAAGTTTGATGGCAGGCGCAACCCGTCAAAAAAGGCCGTGGCCCTGCAATATGAGGCGGGGAACGGCGCGCCCATCATAGTGGCCTCCGGAATGGGTTATATGGCGGAAAAAATTGTGGAGGTCGCTGCGGACAGCGGCGTGCCCATCTACGAGGACAACTCTCTGGCAACCATACTCACCCAGCTCAAGCTGGGCCAGGAGGTGCCGGAGGAGCTGTATCGGGCGATTGTGGAAATTTACGTGTATTTTCTGCATTTTGATCCCAACTCGGTGAAGGAGAAGGAAAAGCCGGCGCGGGCCGCCGCAGAGGAAGCCCCGGCAGAACAGGAGGAGACAGGATGACACAGGAGCAAAACCTATACCTGCTGCTGGACAGCAAGGGGACCGCTCTGGCTCAGGTCAGAGCAGAGGCCCCGGCCAGCGGCGAGCTCTGGCAGCTGCGCGTGCTGGACGACCGGATAGACAGCGTGCTGATTCACAAAAAGTTTAAGCTGATGTCCGTTACAGACAGCAGTCCGTCTTACGAGGGGACGTTGGAGCGCAGCCGGGGAGAGCAGATTCAGCTGCGGGTGCGGAAGACCGCGGCAAACGGCACGGATATGCGGAAAAATCTCCGGGTGCCCGTGCACTTCAACAGCTTTATCTATCCCGTCAACGGCGGCTGGAGGGGCCGGCGGGAGGTGGAGTCCAACGATTTGAGCTGCGGCGGCATCGCCTTTTTCACCGATTGCAGCTTACAGATCGGCGAGCAGATTGAGGTTGTCATCCCCGTGACCAGCGAGCCGCTGGTGGTGCGGTGTGAGCTTCTGCGTCTGCGGCCCACCGAGCGGGTGTCCCATATGATGTACGCCGCGAAGTTTGTTGATTTGTGCAACGACGAGGAGACGCTGCTGCGGGAGGCGGTGTTCAATCTACAATTATCGGGGCGGCCCAGGCCGGTGCAGTAACCCGATTGAGATATAACCCCAACGGATTTGGACAGGCGCAGCCCGCGTTCTGGGCGCGCCGGAAAGGAAAGGTCACAATTCATGAGCAAGAATCGTACAAGCGAAGCGAAGGGAAGCCGGCTGCGCCGGCTGCTGTCCGGCGTTTTGTGCATGGCGTTGGCGCTGAGCCTGCTGCCGGGACTGGAGCTGACGGCCCAGGCGGCGGCCAAGCAGAGCTGGGCCATGCCCTATGCCCAGCAGCTGGTGGACTGGGGTGTGATGCGCGGCGATATCAGCGGAAACCTGAACCTGGATCGTGCGGTCACCCGTGCGGAATTTGTCACCTTTATTAACCGTGCTTACGGCTACACGAAGCTGGGCGGGACGCCGTTTACCGACGTATCTCCCCTGGCCTGGTATGCCCAGGATATCGACATTGCATATAATGTGGGATATTTTAAGGGGGTTGGGCCCACCACGGCCGCTCCGCTGTCCCCGGTGACGCGGGAGCAGGCGGGCGTATTCCTGTCCCGGAACCTGATGCTTCAGGAGACCGTGGGCGAGACGCTGGGCTTCTCCGACAGCCGCACCCTCAGCGAGTGGAGCCGGGGCCTCATCGGCGCGGCGGCGGCCAGCGGGGTCATCAACGGCTATTCCGACGGCTCCTTCCGTCCCCAGCAGAACATCACCCGGGGCGAGGTGGCCGCCATGCTGGTGCGTTCCATCGGCACGCCCATCAATAAGGCGGGGGACTATAGCCTGGGCAGCGTGTACGGCAATGTGACCATCAACACCTCCGGGGTGAACCTGCGCAACAGCGTGATTACCGGCAACCTCTATCTCACCGGAGGCGTGGACCTGGGCGATGTGCTGCTGGAGAACGTGAAGGTGCTGGGCCAGATCATCGTCAGCGGCGCGGGCGAGAGCAACTCCAGCCAGAGCAGCGTGTTGCTGCGCAACGTAGAGGCCGACGAGATGATCGTGGACAGCATCGGCAACCAGTTTGTCACCATCCGGGCCGAGGGCAATACGGCCATCGGCAAGACCTTTGTGCGCACCAACGCCTACGTGGACGATTCTTCCCTGAACGGCTTTGGCCTGAGCTACATTGAGTTGGACGCGGAGAACGGCGGCCTGCTTCAGTTGGCCGGCAATGTGAAGGAAGTGCTCAACAAGACCCCCGGCTCCAGCCTTCAGATCGTGCAGGGCTCGGCCCAGAAGGTTACCGTGGACGAGGACGCCGTGGGCTCCAACGTGCTGGTGGACACCAACACCCGGGTGGATGAACTGGACCTGGATGTGGCCACTAACGTCACCGGCTCAGGCGACATTAAGAACTTGAACGTGGGCGCGGCGGGCTCCGTGGTGGAGCAGCTGCCCGACGATATTTACATCCGGCCTGGCATTAACGCTGATGTCAACGGCAGCGAGATGAACAACGCCACCGGCGCAGAGTCCTCCGCCGAGCCCAAGCTGGAAGCGGGCTTCCCCAAGGTGAAGGACGTGGCCCCCACCTCGGCCACCATGGCCTTCAGCACCAACAAGGCGGGCACTGTGTACTGGGCTGTGTCCGCTGTGGCGGACGGGTCTGTGAGCGAGGAAAACCTGATTTCTCCACCCTCCTACGGCGGCAATATCTTCAAATCGGGTACGGTGAAGGCGGATGTCTCTAAAACTGAGTATACCGCCCAGGTGTCCGGGCTGACGACGGATGGCTCCTATTATGTCTCCGCCATTTTGGTGGACAGCCGGGGCAACCGCAGCCCTGTGAAGGTAACGGCCTTTACTACCCCGGACAACACCACGCCGGCGTTTACCACGGGCTATCCGATTATCACCATGAATACCACCGATAACGTTCAGGTGACTGCGATGACCAATAAGGACTGCCTGCTGTACTGGGCTCTGCTGCCCACCGGGAGCACTGCGCCCAAGCCCGCGGAGTTCAAGGCCAACGCCATCAGCGGCAATCTGGGCTACGGCTCGGTGGATATGGTGAAGAACGTGACCCAGCCCATCAACGTGAACCGGAACAAGCTGGAGGAGCTGACCAAGTACGACCTTTACCTCTGGCTCACCGACCACGACGGCGCCAAGAGCTCCACCGTGCGCAAGATCACCTTTACCACCCCGGACGAGACCCCGCCGGTGATCACCGGCCTGGAGCAGAATTTGCAGCGCACCACCGCTACCGCCGTAGGCGTAAACTACAGCCTGAACGAGCCGGGCACCCTCCACTGGGTCATTTACGCCGATAACGCCACCAATGCCTTCGCCACCGAGTTCGGCCGAAACGAGGACGACGAAAAATGGGCCGGCGAGGACGTGCGGGCCAAGGCCTTCGTCAAGGCGGGCCTGAACAGCATCAAAAAGGGCAGCAGCAGCGCCAGCAAGGCGGATACGGATATCGCTTTTGCCATCTCCGGGCTGAACAGCAAGACCACCAACACCACGTCCTATATGCTCTACGTGGTGGCGGAGGATAAGGCGGGCAACCTGTCTGTGTCGGTAAAGGCGCTGAATGTGCAGACGCTGGACACGGTGCCCCCCACGGTGAAGCAGGAGTTTACTAAGGTAGATGCCGACAATCCCAACGAACCGGAGGTGAATACCGATATCCGCCTGGTGTTCGATGAGAATGTTCAGGGCGATCCCAATAAGAGCGAACGGTTCCTGGAGCTCTATTCCAAGGTGGCAAGGCCCGATGGTGAGAGCGATGCGGAGAAGGAGGCCAACCGTGAGCTGGCCCGCATAGCCCTGGCGGAAGCTCTGGAAAACCATATCACCATGTATCGGCGGGACGCCCGCGGCGGAGAGGAGAAAGCGCCGGTACGCAGCCCGGCAAACCCCAATCCCGCCAATGACGACTGGGTGGTGGATTACCGTTATGCCACAGTGACCATGGAAAACGGCAATATGGTGATTACCCTGCCCACTACCTCGAATAAGACGACCAGTAATGTCACCGAGGGCAGCGTGACCATCCCCCCCAGCGCCCTGAATCTTCAGAGCGGCGGCACCTATTGGTTTGTGCTCAGCGGCATCTATGACATGGCCCTCACCCCCAACATCATGAACAAGGACGACAAGGGCAAACCGGAGATCCTGCCCGAGTTCCGTATCGTGTTCGCCAATGTATCCATAACCGGAAGCGACAGCATCTCCATCAAACAGGTGAACGGGGCTCCTGTCGACCCTATCTCCATCGACTTCAAATTTATAGTGAGGCCGAACTCTGTGGAGGCAGTGACCCCCAACATCCTGTGGGATATGCTCATCTGGGTCAACCGAAGCATGAAATATGACCTCTATTCCCGGCCGGCCCGGCCTGACGGCGTCGTGGACGACGGGAAGGACTGGGTGCTGGAGGGCTCCGCTGCGGTAGATGTCTACGGCTCAGACGATGGCTTTATCTACAGCAGTTTCCGCAAGGAGTTCCAGTGCAAGAATGAGGACCTGACGTTTAAGCAACTCAGTCAGATGGGGCTGTCCGTGACCAATACTCCAGATGGCGTGAAGAAGGACCCCGGCCACGGCGAGCGGGAGTACGCGATCCATATCAAGGAGCTGGGCGCCAGCTACGGGGACGCGCAAGGCATGAGCGTGCGCGTGTCCATCGTGTCCGGCAATTACACGGGCCTGGACAACGTGAGCAAGGGCAACCGCTTGACCCATCTGGAGACCGCAAAGAAGGACAACGGGGTGGTCACCATTGGCCGGCCGGACCCCTGGACTTCTGCGATTCCGAACCCTTACCCCCCCAAGCTGGAGAGCAACTACCCCGTGATTAGCAAGGTGACGGACACTTCGGCCACTGTCACCGTGATGCTGAACGAGGCCGGCTATGTGAATTATGTGGCCGTGCCACTGGAAGTGACAGGGACGGATACAGGATTTGACTCAAGCAAGGAACTCCAGGGGCAGGAGAAATATGTGACCAAGTACACGGCGGAGGTGCCGCCCACAGCCTTCGGCTTGGGCAAGAACTGGTCTACTCCAGAGGGGAGACCCGCCACGACAGGGACAATCGTATTGTCGTTGACGGGGCTACCCAATCTCGAGCAGGTTCCGGATCAGGGTCCGGCGGCCACAACGCTTCCCAACGACAGCAAGGTGATTACAAACGACCACCGCTACTATCTGAGCGAGCCTAAGGCGGAGCGGGTCGTGGCCATGGCTGAGAGCGAGGATTCGGGCCAGTTTGACACCATACGCAGCGGCCGAACCGGCCTGATGGGGGCCAACCGGACCACCAGCTTTACCTTGGAGGGGCTGGAGCCCGACACCATTTACCTGCTTTACCTGGTGACGGAAAATACGTCCAACTACCCTGAGGTCAATGCCGAGTGCTACCGCTTCACCACCGCTGTGGTGCAGCCGCCAAAGCTGGAGGTGTCCGGCATTCATAACCCCACGATTGAGACCTATGTGGAGGCGGGCACTACCGCCTACATGAGATGGTACGTGATCACCAAAGCCAGCGTAGGCGTGCCGTTTACAACGGATTTCGCCTCAATCGCGGATATGGATAAGCTGAATAATTCGGCTGACAAGTCGAAATATACGACAGGGATGACCGCGCTGGACGCCATGAACGAGCGCTGCTACCGGACCACCACCGAGGGGAACGTGTTTGCTGGCACCCTGTTTGACCTGTATGTCAAGAAGGAGAACATTGCGCCCTTTGCCGCCGCGATTCTGGACAATTCCAGCCAAATAGGCGGCGACATTGTGGGCGGCTCGGGAAAAAATCCTGTGCGCATCAATTCCAGCGGTTACCAGGTGAAGTGCGGAGACCTTCCCACATTTGAGGGCGGCAAGGACTATGTTTTTGTAGCCATGGCGGGGCGAACCCCGGAGGACACCAACTACTCCTTCGCGGTGTATGATCCGGTAAAAAAGAAGGATGCGGAGCCGCCCAAGATTGAGGCCGCGTATATCAATGAGACCTACGATGCGAGTGGCACCAATACCTCTTGGGGACCCGGCGGAAACACAGCGGAGAATCCCGTTTTGACATCGGCCACCCTGACCTTGGACTTTGACGAGGAGCTGTATCATTGGGTGAAGAAGGGTGAGGAAGTGGGAGTACCGGAGGGAGCCCACCCCATTGACAACTGCCAGAGCCATGCGCCGAATCCCAAGGTACACACAGACGCCAACGGGAAGAAAACCTATGTCTACGCCATCGGAAAGGCTGGGGGGACGACTGGCCTATCCATTAAAGGGGATAATTCTTCTGATGGAACATCCCCTATCCGCTCGATAAACTTCAACATTTCGAACCTGTCGCCCGGGGTAGGCTACACTTCTACCCTGCGTTATCGGTTTGTGGATGCGGCGGGGAATGGCACAGAGCGCGCCGCCCTGCGCATAAACGTGAAGCTGGTGGACAGAGGCACAAATGGAAACCACAGCTGGGCGCCCGAAGTCACCATCAATAACGTGCGGGACGGCGACAGCGTGTGGACAACGGGCAGCTGGAACTATACGCTCTGATTTTGTAACAACCGCCAACGGGAGCGGGCGGGGCTCCGCCCGCTCCCGCTATGAGAACGAAAACCGCGCAAAGGAGTGCGAATTATGAAACATGGTTTTTTGCGCCGCTTCGGCGCGCTGACCCTGGCGTTGGCGCTGGCGCTGACCCTGGCGGTGACGCCGGCCTGGGCGGATGACCCGGGCGACACAACACCTGTTACGCCCACGCTTATCATTACCAAAGACGGCGGCGGGGCTGTGCCCACCGAGCTGAAGGTGGGGGAGTCGGTCACGCTGAAAGCATCGCCATCGGACCAGAGCATAACAGGCACGTATGCATGGGAGTCCAATAGTAACAGCGCTGTTAAGCTCGAAAATTCGGGCACGGATACCGTGACAGTGAGAGCAGTAGAAGCGGGTAATGTTACACTCACCGCCACGCTGTCTAATGCAGACGGCAATATTCAGGGTTCCTGCAATATAACAGTGAAGGCTGCCCCCCCTCCCGACGTAAAGGTCACCGGCATCACTCTGTCCCCCGCCGGGGCGCAGACATTAAAGGTAAATAACACGCTTCAGCTCACCGCCACCGTCGCGCCGGACAACGCCACCAACAAGGCCGTCACGTGGAGCAACGGGGGTTCGGATGCCGCCACGGTGGACACCGACGGCAAGGTAACGGCGGTCAAGGAGGGCACGGCCACCATCCCCGCCACAGCGGCGGACGGCTCGGGCAAGACCGCCACCTGCACGGTGACGGTGGTGGCGGCGGATAAGCCCGCCGCCACCAAAATTGAGTTTATGCCCCCCGCGGAAAAGCTGGCCAAGGGGGACACCAAGAACGTCAGCCTCGCTGTCACCCCCGATGACGGCGAGGTGGCAAGCGTGGAGTGGACCTCCGACAATGAAAAAATCGTGACGGTGAGCGGCGGGGGGAACAATCCCCTCAGCGCCACCATCAAGGGCGTATCCCCCGGTACGGCCACCGTCACCGCCAAGGCCGGTGAGAGCGATGCGCTCACCGCAAAGCTCACCGTCACCGTGTCGGGCATTGCCCTGAGCTGCCCCAACAACGACACCATGACCGGGGAGGCTGTGACCTTGGTCAAGAACCAAAAGGACACGCTGGTGGCCACCCTGTATGGCGATGCCAAGGGCGGCACGGTGACGTGGGAGTGCGACAAGCGGGCTGTGGCCGATGTGAGCGCCACCGGCGTAGTGACCGCCAAGAGCGTGGGCACGGCCACCATCACCGTCAAAGTGAAAAGCGCGGACGGAAAGCAGAACTTTACGTCCAAGTGTACCGTCAACGTGACGGAGGACACCGCCACCCTCATCAACCTGGGCAGCGTGGGCGCGGGGAACGAAGTGAGCCTGAGCGGCATCGTCACCGAGCTGGGCTACATCGCCGCCCGAAAGGGCATGACCGGGGTGGACTATGTGACCGGCCTGTCCGTCCCCACCAACCAGGGCATTCTGCACTACAACTACCTCTATGAAGGGGACACCGGCGCGGGCGTGGGCTCGGAGAAGTATTATCTCACCTACCGCAACGGCCAGAAGGAGCTGAGCCGGATGTCCTTCGTGCCCCGCGCGGACTTCAGCGGCACGGCCGACATCAACTACACCGCCTGGAAGGGCAACGACTCCTTCAGCGGGATCATCCGGGTGACGGTAAACGCCGCGGGGGACGTGAGCTATTCCACCGCCGCCGGCACCCCCGTGACCTTCCGGGCGGGCGACTTCAGCACGGCCTGCCGCAACAGGACGGGGCGGGAGCTGAGCTACGTCACCTTTACCCTTCCCCAATCCACGGCGGGGGAGCTACGCCTGAACTACGTGGGGGCGGCTCAGCCCGGCCAGCAGATTTCCAGCAGCACCAAGGTTTACCGCAATGGCAGCCCCTCCCTGGACAGCCTGACCTTCATTCCTGCCCAGAGCTGCCCTGGTACAGTGCGCATCAGCTACCGGGCGGTGGATACGGGCAATGTGTCCTATACTGGCTATGTGACCATCACCGTGGGCGGCGGTGGGAACAATTACAATCCCTCCGACGTGCGCTACAGCGTGGCCCAGGGCCAGCAGGTGATTTTCCAGGCCAGTGACTTCAACAACGCCTGTTGGGCGGCCATCAACGAGCCGCTGGCCTATGTCCGCTTCAGTCAGGTCAGCGCCAGCCAGGGCAGCCTGTACTACAACTACCGTGGCAGCGGCGGCTATGACAGCTATGTAAACGCCTATACGAACTATTATCAGAACGGCTCGCCATCCATCGGCGGCATCTCCTTTGTGCCCAGCGCTGCGTCCGGGCAGGCTGCGTTCAGCTATACCGGCTATGGCACCGGCGGCACCACCTATACAGGCGTGGTGTATATTGACATTGGGGGGACCAGCCAGCGGGGCGTGCAGTACAATACCTTCAGCGGCAAGCTGGTGAATTTCTCCGCCTACGACTTTGTGAACGCCTGCTCCTCCGCGGCTGGGGGGACGCTGAACTACATCCAGTTCTCCTCCCTGCCCAACTCCAACGAGGGCACGCTGTACTACAATTACAACAGCAGCACCTCCTGGAACACCCAGGCCTCCACCTGGACCTACTACTACCGCACCACCAGCTACAGTGGGCAGAACCTCATCGGGGGCCTGAGCTTCCTGGCCAACAAGAACTTCACCGGCACGGTGCAGATCCCCTTTACAGGCTATAACACCAATAACGTGCGCTTTGAGGGCGTAGTGACCATTCAGGTGAGCGCCCCCACCCCCAACGACGTGAATTTGAGCACCTCGCCCTCCACCCCGGTGCGGCTGTCCTCGTCCACGCTGCGCAGCGTGTGCAACGCGGTGCTGGATCAGGAGCTGTCCTACATTCAGCTCACCTCCCTGCCCAACAGCGCGGCCGGACAGCTGTACAGCAATTATAACGGGGCTGGAAGCGGAACCCAGGCCGTCACCGGCACGCGGTACTACCGCTCCGGCACGCCCAGCATCGACCAGCTCACCTTCGTGCCCCGGAACGGCTATCAGGGCTCGGTGACAATCGGCTACACCGGTGTGAGCGTGGGCGGCCAGCAGGTGAGCGGGCGCATCAACATCCAGGTGTCCAGCTCCACCAGCTCCCGGTATTTCAGCGACATGGGGGCCTACCGCTGGGCGGTGGACGCGGTGGATTACCTGTATCAGAACGGCGTAATTGAGGGCATGGGCAACGGCACCTTTGCTCCGGGGCAGTCCATCCGGCGGTGTGACTTTGTGCTGATGCTGTGCCGGGCCTTTAACCTGACCGGGGAGAGCGGCTACAGCTTTGCCGACGTGCCCGTGAACAGTTACTATGGCCCTGCGGTGGCTACGGCTAAGCGCTTGGGCATTGTGAGCGGAGACGGGGCCAGCTTCTGGCCCAGCAAAAACCTGAGCCGGCAGGACGCCATGGTGATGCTCAACAACACGCTGAAGGCCACCGGCCACAACCTGAGCAACGGCCTGACGGCGGACTTGGAGAAGTTTGTTGACCACCAGCAGATCAGCGGCTACGCCCGTAGCTCTGTGGGCATCCTGGTTCACCTGGGGGCGGTCCAGGGCGACGGAAACGGAAGGCTGCGACCCTGGGGCACCATCAACCGGGCTGAGGCGGCAAAGCTGATCCAGTTTATCATGGCAATGTAAGCGCCAATCAAGCAAGTGGGAAAGGAGAGCTGGAACATGGTTGAGACGCCTCAGACAGAGCGGGCCGCGCAGACTTCCGCGTCCGTGGATTTCGGCCTTCGTCCCGGGATGACGGTAGAAGTGCTGACCCTGGAGAACCGCCTGTTCTTTGTGGGCAAGGTGGACAGCGTCCGCAGCGGGGCGGTGATTCTCCGGCAGGCCAGGGGAGACGAGCTGCCGCCGGTGATGTACAATCGGGAGATTAAGCTTCGGTTTTTCCAGGGAAAGGACAGCCGGGTGCTTCACGGCAAGGTGTGCGGCAGTACCGAGCTGATCTGGAAGGTGGACCGGCTGGAGAGCAAATTCCTCAAGGAGCAGCGGGCGTTTTTCCGCCAACGCATCAGCGTGAGCGTGGAGGGGAATTGCTTCCGGCGGTCGTCCCGGGGCGTTGTGGCCCGGGAGAGCCGGCCCTGCCAGGTGCTGGACGTGAGCGCGGGCGGCCTGCTTCTTCTGAGCGAGGAGGCCTTCGAGGTGGGGGACCGGATGACCGTGAGCGGCATTCGTCTGGCGGCGGGCCTGGCTCCCTTCAGCTTCAACTGCCAGGTGCGCCGGGTGGGCGGCCGGGAGCTGGGCATGGTGCGCTACGGCTGCCAGCTGGAGGCGCTGCCCCCCAAGGAGCAGGACCGTCTGCTACAGGCCATTTTCGCGGTTCAGCGGGAGGAAATTCGGCGCCAAAAGGAACGGGAGGGCCGGTGAGCCCCCGTGCACGGCACAACAAAAAAGGTCCGCTTCCCATTTTGGGAAGCGGACCTTTTGACGTTTGGAATCAGATGTCCATGTCCAGCAGGTAGGAGGACAGGCCCTTGCCGTGCATATCCACGGACAGGGAGCGGGTGACGCCGCCGCCCAGGGCGGCATACATCACAAAGTTCAGCGCGTGGATATTGGGCAGCTCATAGCGGACCACGTCACCGTGGACCATGCCATTGAAATGGGCTTTCACCCGTTCGGGGGTGACCTTTTCGCGGATGAGCGCGTAATCCTTGGGGTCATAGGCGATGAGGGACACATTGGAGATATTGCCCTTGTCGCCGGTGCGGGAGTGCGCGATTTCCCAGAGTTTCATAGTGATTTTCTCCTTTCGCCCCTTAGACTTCAAATACCTCGACTTCCGGCCTCACATCATAGCGGCTGACCAGGATGGACGCCACGGAGACGATATCCCGGGTGCGCTTTACCGCGCCGCAGCCGCCGGCGGGGCCGTTGGTGTACAGCGCCTCCACCTCGTTGGGCACCAGGTCGGCGACGGCACGGGTCTTGGCCCGGCCCGCCACCCGGACGCGCACCTCGGAGGGCTCCTGGTTATACTGGGAATCGGGATTCCAGTACAGGCTGTTGCAGCCGATGAGATCGAACTTCAGCTCATCGAACTGGCCCGGGGCCACCAGCTCCAGCCGTTCCTTCATGATCTCCAGGGCCAGCTTAGCGCGCTCCAGGCAGCCGGGGCCGCCGTAGCTGATCTCGCCGTCGCCGATGAAGCAGTCCCGGTAGCCGATGGAGCACTTAAAGGTCTCGGTCTTGGGCTTGCCGGTGATGCCGGTGACCACCACCTTGTCCTTCTCCGTCTCAGTGAAGGTGATCTGCTTGCAGTCAGCCACTACGTCGGGGGTGAGATAGTTCTCAGGGTCGTGGATCTCGTAGCAGATCTGCTCGGAGCAGGTCTCCACCGTGACCATTCCGCCCGCCTCAGGCACCTTGGTGACGAAGAAGGAGCCGTCCTCCGCGATCTCAATGATGGGGAAGCCCAGGTGGCCCACGCCGGGCACGTCCTTTTTGCCCGGCTCGGCGAAGTAGCCGCCGGTGACCTGGCCGCCGCACTCCAGCAGATGGCCCATGATGGTGCCCTTGCCCAGCTTATCCCAGTCCTCCAGGGACCAGCCAAACTCGTGGATGGCGGGGGCCATGAAGATGGCCGGGTCGGCCACGCGGCCGGTGATGACCACGTCCGCGCCCTGCTCCAGCGCCTTGAGAATGCCCTCCACGCCCATGTAGGCGTTGGCGGACACGATCTCGCCGGGAAGCTTGGACAGGGGCTCGCCGGTCTCCCACACCTGGGTGTCCATGTACTTGTCGATGACAGGCAGCAGGTCGTCGCCGGTGACGCAGGCGATTTTCATGCCGGTGAGGCCGTGCTTTTTGGCGATTTCCACACACTTGGCGGCGGCGGCCTGGGGGTTGGCGGAGCCCATATTGGTGATGAGCTTGACCTTGTGCTTCCAGCACAGGGGTAGGGCCTTCTCCATGCGGTACTCCAGCAGGCCGTTGTAGCCCTTGCTGGGGTCCTTGAGCTTGGCCTGCTGGCCGATGGCGATGGTGCGCTCGGCCAGGCACTCATAGCTGATATAGTCCAGCTTGCCCTTTTCAATGAGCTCCAGGGAGGGCTCCAGCCGGTCGCCGGCGTAGCCGGCGCCGGAGCCGATGCGGATGGATTTCATAGTAATCACTCCTTGCCTACTGCAAAACTTATGCTTGTGAGAATTGGGACAGAGCTTAGACCCGTCTTAATATCTCGACCAGGCAGCGGTAGCAGCGGTCAAAGGAAGCCAGATCAAGTTTTTCATCCGGGGTGTGGGCCTGATAATGAGTGGCCACCAGCAGGATCATGTCCAGCCAGGGCATATTGCGCAGGAAGAATCCGATCTCGTTGCCGTAATGGGCTCCAATGGGGCGGATGTGCTCCCCATTTTGCTCAAACCAAACCTCATCAAAGACATTGTAGAACGGCGTTCCGGCGTCCACATTGTGGCCGTAGAAATAATTCTCCACCTCGTATTCCACATCGAATAGGTTGGCCAGGACGCGGCTGCATTCGTCCATGTCCATCAGCTTGGAAGTGATTGCGCTGGCGGGGCGGTAGAACCAGGTGATTGCGTCCTCTCTTGTCTCGATGGTTTCAATCGTGCAAGAGGAGATGGGCAGGCCGGGAAACACCAGGCTGGTGTCAATTAACCCGCAGGGCAGGAGATGCAGCAGCGTGATGATGCGCTCCGTAATCTCCTCTGGAATGGCCGGGGCGGCCTGGGGTTCATCGCTGAACGTAAGGAGCATATTGGGGTCGCTCTCCTTATGCTCGAACTTTACTTCGCCAATGACTTGCTGGGCGATTGCCTTTGCCTTCTCCAAATCCCCGGCGGCCAGGGCAATATTCGCCGTGCAGTCCACGGGAATGGTGGTCTGGCTGCCGCCGTCCAGACTGATCAGCCGGAAGGGGACTTCTTTGTGAATGTAGTAGAGAATGCGGGCCGCGGTCTTGATGGCGTTTGCCAGCTGGCGCTCCTGGAACTGGATGTGGGCGCCGGTGAGGCCGTGGACGCGGATGGTCAACTGGGCGGCGTTCTGGGGCTGGCGCTGGAATCTCTTGGTGACCCGCCCGTTTGCGCCGCCTGCGGCTACAAGTAGGCTGGTGCCCTCCAGATTGCCGTCCATGCTGACGTATTTTCGGGCCTTCAGCTGGGAACAGTCGAACTTTTGCACGCCGTACAATCCGGGTTCCTCCGCCGTGGTGAATACACACTCCAGCTCGGGGTGGGCCAGGGTTTTGTCTTGGAGAATGGCCAGCATATAGGCCACGGCAACGCCGTCGTCCGAGCCGCAGGTGGTCTCCTCCGCCATCAGATAGCCGTCGTCCGTCACCATCAGCTTGATGCCCTCGGTTTCAAAATCGAAGGTGCTGCCCGGGCGCTTGTTCCAAATCATATCCATATGTCCCTGGAGCATGACCACCTCATGATCCTCGTAGCCGGGAGTGGCGGGCTTGCGAACCACGATATTGTTGGCCTCGTCACGGGTATAGCTCAGGCCAAGGTCTTTGGCGAAGCTGCAGACAAAGTCGGCGATTTTTTCCTCCTGAAAACTGCCGCGGGGAATGGCGGAAATATCCTCAAACAGTTTGGCATATGGTTTTCCTGTGTGGTCGAGTACGTATTTCATAAATTTTTATCCTTTCTGATGCATGGACCTCAGGCCGTTGTTGTGTCGTTTTTAGATGTCAGCATACACACCGCAAAGCCAACCAGCGAGGAGACGGGCAGAATGATGTACACTGGATGCCAAGCATCGCTCATGCCGGTCAGTACCCAGACGATGCCCACAATGATACCGGAGACAATACTCCAACACGCGGCGGAGGCGTTCATCTTTTTCCAGAACATTCCCGCGATGAGGGAGAACAGCATGGGGCCGGTGACGCAGGCAATCAGAACCGTGACAATCTGATTGAGGAAGGACTGCTGAATCATAAAGGTGGGGATAATGGTGATAAAACCGTATACGAAAGCGATTAGGCGGGTGTAGGTCAGCTGCTTCTGTTCTGAGACTGCCTTCTTTTCATAGACCGGCAGCAGCAGCTGGCGAATGATGGTGCAGATGGCCAGCAGCTGACCCGCCAGGGTGCAGATCACGATCAACGCGATGGAGGCGAAGATCACGGCGGTGAGCCAGCCGGGACAGTAGGTGTTGATTACGGTGGCAAAGGCCAGGGAGCTGCTGCCGCCCACGTCCAGGTTCATGGCGATGCAGGCCATGCCCAGCAGTGCGCAGATAAAGCCGCAGGGCAGGTTGAGCAGCGCGCCGAAAATGATGCCCTTTTTGGCGGAGGAATCATCCTTCGCAATCAGAGAAGGCTGGATTGCCGCCTGCATGGTCAGGAACGCGACAAAGCAGGTCAGGAACCAGCTGAACCAAGTCTTGGTGGGCATGGTGAACAGGTTAAAGAAGCTGGGCTCCAACGTAGAGCTGAGAGTCTCGAAGCCGCCGATCTTGCTCATCACCAGCACGAGGCCGACGGCCATGGTGCCATACATCAGAATGCAGCCCACTTTGCTGACGTAGTTGGCTCCGTTGACGCCGGAAACCACGGTGTAGGAGATGGCCAAAAGCAGACCGATGATGCAGGCCCAGGTCAGGGACAGGCCGGGGATAATGGTGCGGAAGATTGTGGTAACGGTGAACAGCTGAATGGGGATGTAAATAAAGCCCATAATCAAGTATGCGTAGGAATAGAGATTGCTGATGCCGGCGGAATACCGGTTCTTCATGAAGTTGGAAATAGTGTCTTCTGTGATATATTTGCGCAGGTGGGTAATGAAAAAAGCGGACAGTATCATGGCGACTGTGCCGGCAATACTATACCAGGCGCCGCCGATACCCAGGCTGTACCCATTCTGCGCCGCACCAATGGTGGATGTGCCGCCGATCTGGAACGTGACCAATAGAATGCCCACAGTGGCCCAGTTCAAGCTTTTACCGCCGTTGGCCCATTGGGCGGCGCTTGTGATTTTTCGTCCTGCCAGGATGCCGATGAGACAAATCACGCCAATCAGAACAAACATTAATACCGAATCCATGCTCTACCTCCTGATTCTTTCTGTTGCGGCATTTGGGATGCTGCCCTGTAGACGGACAGCGTGAGACCGTTCATGCCCTTTTCCTTGTTGCTTGCAGCTGGGAATTTGTGTACACGTGAAATTATTGACGCAATTTGTGTGCCAAGTTTTTTCAAGAGGGGGAAATGGGCGAGGGCCTGCGCCTCAACGGATTCAGCGACTCAGGGGTGCCGCCGGGCGGAGAGAGGTTCCAGAATTTTAGAATTCAGAGGGGGAGAATCGCGCAAAATGGGAAAAGATAAGCCTAAAATCCAGCGGTTCTATGATTTCAGAACAAAATTCTAATATATTAGAATTCAATGGCCGATTTTATTGTACAATGTGGCCAGAGAGATGCCCAATTCTTCTGCCACGCGTTTTTTCCCCTCTAAATTAGAGCCGTAGCGCAGCAGAAGCTTGTGAATCTCGCTCTGTTCAAACGCCCGCACCCGTTGGGATAAGGGAATCTGCTTCCACTGGGTGGCGGGGCGGACGATGCTTTCGGGCAGCGTATCCTGCTGAATCACGCCGTTATCCGACAGATAGGCGGAAAACTCCAGCACGTTGCGCAGTTCTCGCACATTGCCCGGCCAATCATGGGCGGCGAGGGCGTGCAGGGCCTCCGGCGAGATGGTTATAGAGCGTTTCAGCTTTTTGGACAGTTCCTGCAAAATTACGCGGGCCAGAGAGGGGATATCCCCCCGCCGCTCCCGCAGGGGCGGAATGCAGATTTGGAAGGTAGACAGGCGGTAAAACAGGTCCCGGCGGAACCGGCCCTGCTGAATGTACTGCTGCAGGTCGGCGTTGGAGGCGGAGATGACCCGCACGTCTGTCTCAATCTCGCTGACGCCGCCCACGGGGCGAAAGCGCCCCTCTTGAATGACCCGCAGCAGCTTGGCCTGAAGCCCCATGTCCATTTCAGAGACCTCGTCTAAAAACAGGGTGCCGCCGTTTGCCGCCTCAAACAGACCCATTTTCCCGCCTCGCTTGGCCCCGGTGAAGGCGCCCTCCACATAGCCAAACAGCTCGGACTCCAATGTGTTGGCGTTGAAATTGGCGCAGTTGATGGCCACGAACACCTCATGCCGGCGGGGACTGGCGTTGTGAATGGCCTGGGCGTAGAGCTCCTTGCCCGTGCCGCTCTCGGAGGAGAGCAGAACCGCCGCGTCTGTGACCGCCGCTTTTTTGGCCAGCGCCTTCACAGCCCGGACGTTTTCCCCCTCGGCCACAATGGAGTCGAAGGTGTACCGGGTGGAGTTCACCTTGTTCACCCGGTGCAGCACCTGCCGGCTGCGCCGCTCGTAGTCCTCCAGCTCGCTGCGGAAGTCATAGGCGTCCCGCTTGAAGGTCACGACCGACAGCCCGCCCACCACGGCCCCATCCACCCGAATGGGGTACATATTGACAAAATAGATGTCGCTTTCCTCCTCCATCCGGGGGGCGTGGAGGATGGGCTGGCCGGTGGCCAGCACTTCGGGCAGCCGGGCCCCTGGACGGACATCCCGCAGGGGCTGGCCCACGATCTCGCGCTCTGTTTTGTTCAAAAACTCCAGATAGGAGCGGTTGCCGAATACAATTCGGGTTTGGTCGTCGATGAGGAGGATTCCCTCCCGCATGGCGTGGAACACGGCCTTCGTTTCTTCGTGAAGGATCATGGCGGCACCGGCTTTCTGTGCGATTTCCCCGTGAGTGTATCATATCTTTAGCTGGGTGTCAAAGGGCGGCGGGACGCTTTCTGCTTGACACCCTTCCACGGGAAGGATAAAATAGAACTGGAAACGGAGGCGGAGGCCATGAGCCATACGGTGGAAATTTTGTCGGTGGGTACTGAGCTGCTGCTGGGCGGAATCGTCAATTCCGACGCCCAGGCCCTGAGCCGGGAGCTGTCCGGCCTGGGGCTGAATGTGCTGTACCACTCGGTGGTGGGGGATAACCCGGAGCGCGTGAAGGCGGCGGCGGAGCTGGCCCGGAGCCGGGCGGACGTACTGGTGACTACGGGGGGATTGGGGCCCACCTGCGACGACCTCACCAAGCAGGCGCTGGCGGAGGCCTTTGGGAAAAAGCTGGTGTTCCACCCGGAGTGCGCCCAGAACATTCGGTGTTTTTTTGCCCGCGTAGGCCGGGAGATGACGGAAAACAATCTTCAGCAGGCGTGGCTGCCCGAGGGCTGCCATGTGCTGGACAACGCCTGGGGCACCGCGCCGGGCTGCGCCTTTGAGGTGGAGGGGACCTATGTGGTGATGCTCCCCGGCCCGCCCAGCGAGTGCCTGCCCATGTTCCGGGAGCGGGCGCTGCCCTGGCTGGCCCGGCTGAGCGAGGAGGTGATTCGCTCCCGCACCCTGCGTGTGTTCGGCGCGGGGGAGTCGGCGGTGGAGTCCCTCCTGCGGGAGCGGATGAACGAGCTGGAAAATCCCACCCTGGCCCCCTACGCCAAGGAGGGAGAGGTGGAGCTGCGCATCACCGCCAAGGCCCCCACGGCGGAGGAAGCGGACGCCCTCATCGCCCCGGTGGAGGGGGAGGTGCGCGCTCTGCTGGGGGAGCTGGTGTACGGCGCGGACGTGTCCGGGCTGGCCCAGGTGGCGCTGGACGGACTGCGGGACCGGGGCCTCACCCTGGGCACGGCGGAGAGCTGCACCGGCGGATTCATTGCCAAGCGCATCACCGACGTGCCCGGTGCGGCGTCGGTATTCAAGGGCGGCGTGGTGAGCTATCACTGCGAGGTAAAGGCGGGGGTGCTGGGGGTGTCCCAGGCCCTGCTGGACGAAAAGAGCGCGGTGTGCGCCGAGGTGGCCCGGGAGATGGCCCAGGGGGCGCGAAAGGTGCTGGGGTGCGACCTGGCGGTGTCGGCCACCGGGGTGGCGGGGCCGGACCCGGACGACCGGGGCAACCCGGTGGGGCTGGTGTACACCGCTCTGGCGGCGCCCGACGGCTGCTGGGTGAAAAAGCTGAACCTGGCCAGCCTGAGCGCCCGGCGGGACCGCACCCGGAGCCTGGCCGTCAACCATGCCCTGGATATGGTGCGGCGGTGGCTGGAGGGGCTGGACCCGGCTGGTATGGACGCGGCTGGGGCGGACGATTGAGGAAGCGCGGAGAAGTGGACAGCGAGGGAGCTTGGAGCGGAGCGAGGACAAAAAACCAAGATTTGCGGAGCAAATCTGTATTTTGTCCGAGTCGCAGCGAAAGCGACTGAGCGTCTTGGCCGCTTCGAAGCGTGACAGCAAAGAAGCCCGAGCGTGAGAACACCGCAGTGCGCACAAGCGCAGACAAGGAGGGACCCGATGAAGCTCTGGAAACGAGGAACACTGGCGGCGATGCTGTCCGCGGTGCTGCTGCTGTGCGCGGCTGTGCCCGCCTTTGGGACCTCCTCTACGGTGTACCTGATGGCGGTGAACGACACGGTGATGGAGACCACCGCTGAAAACGTGCCCGCCATGGTGGACGGGATGCTTTACGTGCCCTATACCATGCTGTCCAGCCGGATCAGCGGGATTGATCTGAAGGTGAGCGCGGTGTACATTGCCACCAGGCGGACGCTGCTGGTATCCAGCGGACAAAAGGGCGTGATGTTCGACACCCAGACCAACACCGCCCAGGACCTTCAGGGCGGCAGCCTGCCGGTGCGGGCGGTGGTGCGCAACTCCATGGTGTTTGTGCCCATCGACTGGGTGTGTGAGTATTTCGGCACCATCAGCTGCTCCCGGGTGCGCACCCGGTACGGCACGCTGGTGCGTGTGACCAACAGCGCGGCCATTCTCAGCGACGTGGAATTTGTGGACGCGGGGGACAGTCTGTTGGCGGACAGCCTGCGGCGGTATCTCTCCACAGTGGAAAACGGCGGGGGGACGGGGGTGTCGCCCTCGTCCCAGCCGCAGGAGTCCTCCGCGCCCAGCCAGGCGGAGCTGTACCTGGCCTTTCGCTGGGGAGGGCAGGCGGAGGAAATTGCGCAGCTGCTGGAGGCGAGAGGCGAGCGGGCGCTGTTTTTCTTCACCCCCGGCGAGCTGTGGGAGCAGGACGATTTGGTCCGCCGCCTGGTGGGGGCGGGCCACACGGTGGGCCTGAGCTTAGAGGGGGAGAGCGGACCGGACTGCCTGGCCCAAGCGGAGGAGGGCCGGCTGCTGATGGCCTCCATCGCCTGGTGCAGCGCCCTGGTGGTCAGGGCGGACGGGCTGGACAGGGACGGCTGGCAGGAGCTGACCCAGGCGGGGTTTGTGCGCTGGTCGGCCACCAGCCGGGGGGAGGACTACTCCACCGGCGCGGCCTTGGTGGAGGAGCTGGACCCCAAGCGGATGAATTACGTGGAGCTGTCCTGCGGGGAGCGAAGCGCGGCGTTTCTGCGCGGGGCGCTGAGCGCCATGGACGAGGAGGCCTGCCGCATCCGTCAGGCCACGGCCCCGGCGCTGGCGTGAATATGGGAAGAGCGCCCATCCCGCTTGGGATGGGCGCTCTTTTTCACAGATCCAGCATGACCCGCTCGATGCCGGCCACGGCCTCCTCCACCATGGCCTTCACGTCCAGCGCGGCCTCCGCCTCCTCCAGCTCCTCCGGCTTGGGCTTGGTGCGGGGGTGCTTGGGGGTGAACACGGTGCAGCAGTCCTCATAGGGCAGGATGGAGGTGTCGAAGGTGCCGATTTTCCGGGAAATGCGCACAATCTCCTCCTTGTCCATCCCCACTAAGGGGCGCAGGACGGGCAGGGTGCATACCGCGTCGGTGCACACCATGGCGTCCAGGGTCTGGCTGGCCACCTGGCCCACCGACTCGCCTGTTACCAGGGCCTGGATGCCGTTTTTCTCGGCCACCCGGCAGGCGATGCGCATCATAAACCGGCGCATGAGGATGGTGAACAGCTCCTCCGGGCAGGAGCGGCGCAGCTCCTCCTGAATTTTGGTGAAGGGCACCACGTGGACGCACTGCTTGCCCGTGTAGGGCACCAGCAGCCGAGCCAGGTCCAGCACCTTCTCCTTGGCCTCCGGGGAGGTGTAGGGATAGGAGTAATAGTGGATCATGTCCACGATGACGCCGCGCTTGGCGATCATGTAGGAGGCCACGGGGGAGTCGATGCCGCCGGACAGCAAGGACAGCGCCCGGCCTCCCATGCCCACGGGCAGGCCCCCCGCGCCAGGCTCCGGGTCGGCGTGGACATAGGCGTCAAAGTCCCGCACCTCCACGTGGACGGTGAGCTCCGGGTGGTGCATATCCGCCGTGAGGTGGGGGAAGCGGTCGTGAAGCTCGCCTCCCACGTACTGGGACAGCTGGATGGAGGTCATGGGGAAGGTCTTGTCCGCCCGCTTGGACTCCACCTTGAAGGAGCGGGCGGCCCGGAGCTTGTCCCCCAGATAGTCCACGGCGCACGCCACAATGGCGTCCTTGTCCTTGGGGCAGGCCTGGGCGCGGCACAGCCCCACCGCCCCGAACAGCTTGCCCATGGCCGCCCACGCCCCTTCAAAATCGGCGCTTTCGTCCAGCGGCTCCACGTAGGTGGCGGACTGGCGGGTGTAGACCTTGAAGGAGCCGTACTTTTTCAGCCGCCGCTTGGCGTTGCCCATCAGCTTTTCCTCAAAGCCCCGGCGGTTGAGGCCCTTGAGGACCATTTCTCCCTGCTTGAGCAGGATAATCTCTCTCATAGCGTTGTTCCCTCCTGAATTAGCACAGCCCATTCTACTCTGGATGGGAGGCGCTGTCAAGGTGCTGTCCCGCCCGGGCCAGGGTGAGGCCCACCACGGTTTCCGCTCCAGCGGAGCGCAGGCAGGCGGCGCACTGGGCCATGGTGGCCCCGGTGGTGAGCACGTCGTCCACCAGCACCACACGCTTGCCCGCCAGGTCTGCTTGGGGCAAGGGGCGGTAGGCGCCCTCCACATTGGCGCGGCGCTCACGCTCGTCCTGAAGATGGGACTGCGCTCCGGTGGCCCGGATTTTTTCCAGAGCGGGCGCGACGGGGACTCCGGCCAGCTCTCCCACCCGCCGGGCCAGCAGCTCGGCCTGGTCGTAGCCCCGGCGGCGGCGCCGCTCTGGGTGGAGGGGCGCCCAGGTGATCAGGTCCACGGGGCCGTCCCAGCGGTCGGCCAGACACTGGGCCATGAGCTGCCCGAACAGCTTGGCGTGGGACGCTCCGCCGCCGAATTTATAGCGATGCACCCCGTCCCGCACGCCGCTCTGATAGTACAGCGGGGCCAGACAGGCGTCGCAGCCCTGCGCCGCCCCGCCGCCCGGCTGCGTCCAGGGGAGGGCGCGCTGGCACCGGGCGCACAGCCCCTCCTCGCCCCGCTCCAAGATGCGGCCGCAGAAGGGGCACTTGGGCGGATAGAGCAGGTCCAGCAGGGCGTGGAGCAGCTTCACAGGCGGTCCCTTCTTTCGTCAATGCGTGTTGCTCTATTATACCGTGCGCCGGAGAAAAATACAAGAAGCAGGGCGGAGAACAATAATTCTCCGCCCTGCCGGCTTCGGGTTCAGCACTCCAGCGAGCCCGCGGCAATGCACCGGCCGCTTCTGCGGTCAAACAGCAGGATGTTGTCCCCGGATATGTCGATGTGCACCTTGGAGCCGATGGTGAACAGGGTGCTGCCGAACACCACGCCGGTGAGCAGGAAATCACCCACGCGCACCTTGATGGTGGACTCCATGCCGGTGGGCATAGCGCCGTAGATTTCCCCCTCCAGCGCGCCGCTCTCCACAATGTCGATGAACTCAGGCCGCACGCCCAGCACCAAATCCTCGTCGGTGAGAACGGGGTTCTCCTGGAGGGGAAGGTCCTCCTCCTCCACCTTGTCGATGTGGTAGCGGAAGGTCTCGTCCTTGTTGCCCTTCTCCACATAGCCCTTTTCCGCTGCCCGCTTCTTGAGTGCGTCGGCAGCCAGGGCCTCCCGGGCGTCCCGGCCCTTGAACCAGGCGGGCAGGTCCAGGGGCTGGTTGGGCTTGAACACGGCCTTTTTGTCCCCCAGGATGGTGAGCTCCACCCCGCCGTCCGGGCGCTGCTTCCCCTTGGCCTCAATGAAATTGATGGAGGGATTGCCCACAAAGTCGGCCACGAACAGGTTGTTGGGCCGGTTGTAGACGGTGAGGGGGGCGTCGTACTGCTGCAAAACGCCGTTGTTGATGAGGCAGATCTGGGTGGCCAGGGTCATGGCCTCCATCTGATCGTGGGTGACGTAGACGAAGGTGGAGCCCGTCTCCACATGGAGGCGCTGGAGCTCATAGCGCATTTCCAGCCGGAGCTTGGCATCCAGGTTGGACAGCGGCTCGTCCATGAACAGCACGGAGGGTTCGGGGGCCAGGGTGCGGGCGATGGCCACCCGCTGCTGCTGGCCGCCGGACAGCTCGGCGGGGTAGCGGTCCATGAAGGTGGTGATTTTTACCACCTGGGCCACCCGGTGGACGGTGTCGTCGATCTCCTGCTTGGTCAGCTTGCGGGGCTCCTTGATGTTGGACAGGCCGAAGGCGATGTTTTGATACACCGTCATGTTGGGCCACAGGGCGTAGTTCTGGAACAGGAAGCCCACCTTGCGCTTGTTGGCGGGGACGTTGATGCCCAGGGCGCTGTCGAATACCACCTGGTCGCCGATGGTGATGCGGCCGCTGGTGGGGGTTTCCAGCCCGGCGATCATGCGCAGGGTGGTGGTCTTGCCGCAGCCGGAAGGGCCCAGCAGGGTGACAAAAGCGTTGTCCCCGATGACCAGATCCAGGTCGTCCACGGCATAGAATTTGTTCCACCGCTTGGTGATGTGCTCTAATTTGATTTCAGGCATGGTTTAACCTCCTATTCCCTTGTCCAGACTGGCGCCGGTGACCTTGTTCACCAGCGTGTTGCAGACCAGGATTGTGACGATCAGGATCAGGTTGATGCCGCTGGAGAAGGCGTACAGGCCCATCTCGTCGAAGTAGTCCAGGGTGGTGGACAGGATGAAGCCCTGGGTACACAGCAGCAGGAACAGCGACAGCTCCCGCAGGCAGGTCATGAAGGGCAGCAGGAAGCCGCTGATGATGGACGACTTCTGGATGGGGATGATGATGCGGGTCATGCGCTTGATCCAGGGAATGTCCTGGATGATGGCGGCCTCCTCAATCTCCCCGGAGAGCTGAAGCATGGAGTTGAGGGAGCTGCGGCTGGCGAAGGGGATATACTTCACCGTGCCCACGATGATGAGCAGCGTGTAGGTGTTGAACAGGTTGATATACTGGTTGGAGAACAGGATGAAGAAGGCCACGCCCACGGCGATGGAGGGCATGAGGTAGGGCAGGAAGGCCACGCTGTTGACGTAATTGGCCCATTTACTTCGCCGGCTTTTGGCCACGGCGTAGCCGATGAGGGTACCGATGGAGCCCGCCAGCAGGGCGCAGCTGACGCTCACCAGCATGGTGCCCCGGAAGGCCCGCCAGATGGTCTCGTTGTGGAGAATGCCCTTCTGACCGTACATCCCGTTCTCCGACACGTTTTCATCCGTAACCCACCACTTAGTGGTGAGATTGCTGGGGTCGCCGGTGTAGAGGAAGGAGTAGTCGCCCGGGTTGGGCAGGAAGGTCTCAAAGGCGAAGGACACGATGGGGAAGATGCTGGTGAAGAAGGTGACGACCACCAGCGCCAGGGCGATGACGTACCGTCCCACCCTGCCCAGGTTAAACTTGGAGCTCTGCCCCGCCTTGCCGGTCACGGTGGTGTAGCTCTTGCGGCTGGTGAGGGAGAGCTGATTGAGCAGCATGATGGCCACGCCGAACACCATCATGATGATGGCCAGGATGCTGGCCTCGCCGGTGAACTTGGAGTTCATGGACACATACTTGGTGGACAGGGTGGTCAGGCCCAGGTAGTGGGGCACGGGATAGGAGCCCATAGAGCTGCCGAACACCAGGAGAATGGTGGACAAAATGGCGGGCTTGACCATGGGAAGGGTGATTTTGCACATGGTCTTCCACCGGGGCGTGTCCAGAATGGTGGCGGCTTCCTCCAGGTTGGCGTCCATGTTGCGGAAGATGCCGCCGATGAGGATATAGGCGAAGGGGGCGTAGTGCAGGCCCAGCACCACCAGGCTGGGAAACAGGCCCTTGCACCACCACAGGGGCATTTCAATGCCGAACAGGGAGGCCAGCAGGCCGTTGGACGTGCCGGTGACGGCGTTGGAGTTGAACATATTCTGCCACACCACGGCCAGCGTCCACTGGGGCATGATGTAGGGGAAGATGAAGATGGAGCTGAGGTACTTGCGCCAGGCCAGGTTGGTGCGTGTGACCAAAAAGGCGAACACCCCGCCGAACAGGATGGACACCACGCAGGTGCCCACCGCCAGCCAGATGGTGTTGAGCAGGGGCGTCCACAGATTGGTCTTGGCCAGCTTGCTGGTGAACAGGTCGATATAGTTTACCGTGGTGTAGCCCGCGGCCTGGCCGGTGAGGTGGGCGTCGATGGTGCCGGGGTGGATTTTAAAGGTGTCCTCCACGATGGCCACGATAGGGGCCACGGTGCTGAAGGTGAGCACAATGCCCATGAGAAGCAGGATCACATTGTGGGGCTTGGAGAAGAAGGTCTTGATTTTGTTGAGCAGAATGGTGGACTGGCTGGCTTGCAGGGTGGTTGACTGGCCCATGAGATCACTCCTTTTCGGCCGGAATGGGAAGCGCCCCTGGCCGTGTAGTTCCAGGCAGCCAGGGGCGCTTTCAGGTGTGCGAAGCGTTTAAAGCATTGGGGATCAGCCGGCGCTGTACTTGGTGAGCATCTCAATCCAGCTGCCCACGGTGAAGGAGACGCTGGCGCAGTACTCCGGGTCCTCCAGCACCAGCTTGCCGTCGGTGGTCCACCAGTCGTAGCCCCGGTCGTTCTTGGCCTCGAACTCCACGGTGGCGCCGTCCTCAGACATACCGCCCTTGGAGTGGCCGTATTTCTCCTCGGTGCCCGCCGCCACGGTGGGGTTGGAGGAGTAGCCGCCCATGTCCTTGCCCCAAGCGGAGAAGCCGTCCACGGTCTCGGTCATGTAGGCGATGAAGGCGCAAGCGGTCCAGGGGAGGGGGGAGTTGTCGGTGACGAACAGATAGTGGCAGTAGCCGTAGCCGCCGATGCCGGTGTAGCCGTCGTCATAGGCCGCGACATTGATATTGTTCACGGACACGGAGCTGGATTCCTCCACGGAGCGCAGCTTGGAGTACACCAGCAGACCGAACTGGTCGGTGGCGGACTGGTCCACCAGGGTGTTGCAGATGGGGCCGTCGTCGGTCTGGGCGTTGTAGGACTCCACCCACAGCTTGATCCAGGCCAGGGCGTAGGCGCCGTCAGCCCCCAGGCCCAGGTCGGCCGCCTCAGACTCCATGGCCTTGATGGTGGGCTGGAAATAGGCCTGCTCGTCGGCGCTCAAAGCGTTGAAGGCGTCCTTCAGCCAGCCGGCGTAGGTGTCCTCGGTGAGCATATACAGGAAGTTCTTGCCCACGATCTCGGAGTCGATGTCCATGTACAATCCGTGCTCGCCCTCGGCCACGAAGTCCCAGCAGTTGTCATAGGACTTGGCGCCGGTGTTGTTGTACATAAACACTTTGTTCAGGGTCTGGAGGGCCAGATAGCCGTCATAGCTGTCGGCGGACACGCCGTTGGCCTCGGCCCACTCCTTGGGCACGAAGGTGTCCAGGATGCCGGTCTGCACCATCTTGGACTCGATCTGGTTGCCGTCTTGAATGAGGGTCATGGCGAAGGTGCCGGTGTCCTTCAAAGAGTCGGCGGTGAGCTGGTCGAAGATTTTGTTGTTCTTGGGCTGCTGCCACTCGAACTCCATGCTATAGCTGGAGTCGATGGACTGCAAGTACTCAATGAACAGGGGCAGGGCGCTCTTGCCGCGGCTGGAGTTGCCCACGCCGTAGAACATCTTGCCGTTGGACTCCTCGATGGCCTTTTTGGCCAGCTCCTCCAGGGTCATGCCCTCGGCTTCCTTGATAATCTTCTGGGTCTCGGTGAGATTGGCGTCGTCCGCGGGGGCGGGGTCGGGAGTTTTATTGTCCACAGGGGTGGAGGCGGGCGCGCTGTTTTCAGCGGGGGGATTGCTGGCGGGGGCGTCGGCCTTGTTGCCGCAGGCGGCCAGGCTGAACATGAGAGAGCCGGCCAGGAGCAGGGCGGTGAGCTTCTTCAATTTCATTACAGTTCCTCCTTTTATCACATCCGACAAAAAACACGCCGAGCGGATGAGCTCCGCTGGTAATTTTATTGTAAAGAGTGCTGGCAAAAAAGACCAGGGGACAAATCTGCGTTTTTTTGAAATTTTCTGCGATATTTGTGGAATTGTGATGAAAGCGGCCGGGGCGGTGTGGTATAATTAGGACAATCAACCCAATTCCGGGAGGGGTGCTGTGATGAGAAGAAACGTGCTGTCCCTGCTGACGGCCCTGTCCCTGCTGGCGGCTCTGGGGGGCTGCGCCGGAGGGGAGGCCCACCCCTCCCCGGACTTTGCCCCGGAGGAGGGCAGGCGGCTGGTGGTGTATACCTCCCACAAGGAGGAGGTGTGGTGGCCCATCGTCAAGGAGTTTGAGGAGCGCACCGGCATCTGGGTGGACGTGGAGTACGGCGCCACCAGCGAGCTGCTGGAGCGGTTGGCCCAGGAGGGAAAGGTCCCCCGGGCGGACGTGATGTTCGGCGGGGGCGTGGAGAGCCTGCTGACCTACGCGGACTGCTTCGCGCCCTATGATTGCCAGGAGGGGGAGCACATTTTGGAGCAGTTTCGTGCCCCGGACGGCCTGTGGACCCCCTTTTCAGCCCTGCCTGTGGTGCTTGTCTACAACACCCGTCTGGTGGAGGCGGGGCAGGTGAGCCGCTGGAGCGATCTGCTGAGCCCCGAGCTGAAGGGGAAGATCGCCTTTCCCGACCCGGCGGTGTCCGGCTCCTCCTTTACCGCCCTGGCCACCATGCTGTACGCCCTGGGCGGAGACCAGGAGGAGGTGCTGCGCCGCTTCGCGGAAAATCTGGACGGCGGGCAGCTGGGCTCCTCGGGGGACGTGCTCTCCGCCGTGGCGGATGGCGACGCGCTGGTGGGGGTGACGCTGGAGGAGACCGCTCTCAAGCGCATGGCGGAGGGGATGAACATCGCCATGGTCTATCCGGAGGACGGCTCCAGCTGCGTGCCCGACGGCAGCGCCCTGGTGAAAGGCGCGCCCCATGAGGACAACGCCAAGCTGTTTCTGGACTTCACCGTCAGCTCCGAGGTGCAGCAGCTGCTGGCGGGCCGGCTGTGCCGCCGGTCCGTTCGGGACGACGTGGCCTCCGCAGACGAGCTCACCCCGCTGGACGAGCTGCCCCTGGCGGAGTACGATCTGGACCGGGCGGTGGCGGAGCGGGAGGCCATTTTGATGACGTGGGCGTTTTATGCCGGGGAGGAGAAGCCATGAAAAGGCCGCTGGCCGTCTCGTTCCGCGTTCGTCTGTTTGGGGCGTTTTTGGCGGCGGCGCTGGTGCCGCTGCTGATCTGCTCGTCCATGCTGCTGCAAATCTTCCGCCTGCGCATGACGGACGCCGCCGAGACGGAGGCGGGGGAAAACCTGAGCAGCGTTTTGCGGGCGCTGGATGAGGGGTATGACAGCTTTGCAGCCGCCGTGTCCTCCCTGAAGGGGGACGAACTGGTGCTCAACGCCCTGGGTGGGGGCGGCGCGGAGGATACCCAGGTGTACGCCCGCCTTTTTGCCGCCACTGGGGACGCCCGGGAGTACGCCCAATTCGACCTGTACGACGGGGAGGGCGTCTGGCGGTACTCCACCCGGAACGCCCCGGCTCAGCGCAGCCTGCCCACCCGCTGGGGGCCGCTGCAGCGGGCGGGGAGCGGCGGGGAATTGGCCTTCGCCGCCTGCGAGGACGTCACCGACAGCGCCGCGCCTCTGCTCCAGGGGGCGGCGGCCCTCACGGACCGGGACGGGGAGCGGGCGGGTTACGTGGTCGTCAGCCTGTACCAGTCCGACTTCCGGCAGCTGGTGGAGGGCAAATACGGCGCCCAGGGCGTGCTGATGGTGCTCAGCGGCTATTGGCGGCCGGTGTACTGCGCCCAGCCCTCCCTGGCGGCGGCCCTGGCCCCGGATCTGCGCAGCCGCCTGCTGGCGGGAGAGGGGCTGGAGGGGGCGTCGGAGGATTTCCTGTACCGGGCGGAGCGCCACCCGTCCACAGGGCTGTACCTGGTGCTCCAGCGTCCCCAGGTGTGGGGGCGGGATACCATGGGTCTGCTGTACACCGTCAGCGTGTTCAGCGCCCTGTTCTGCGTGATTGTGTCCGTGCTCATGAGCCTCAGCCTCAGCCGGCAGATGTTCCGGCCGGTGGCCCGGCTCCAGGGGGCCATTCGGGAGGTGGAGCAGAACAACCTGGACGTGCAGGTGGCCCACCCCGGCGGGGACGAGCTGGGAGAGCTGGCCCGGCGGTTTAACGACATGGTGGCCGCCCTCAAGCGCAACCAGGAGCAGCTGGTGGAAAACCAGCGGGAGCTGAACGAGGCCCAGATTCGGATGCTCCAAGCTCAGCTCAACCCTCATTTTCTCTGCAACACGCTGGACACCATGAAGTGGATCAGCAAAATCAATAAGGTGCCCCAGGTGGCCCTGATGTCCACCGACCTGGCGGATATTCTGCGCTTTTGCATCTCTCAGGACGAGTTCGTCTCCCTGGGCCGGGAGGCGGAGATTTTAGAGCGCTACCTTGAGATTCAGCGCATCCGCCTGTCCGACTCCTTCTCCTTCACCCTGGCGCTGCCCCAGGAGCTGTCCGGCTGCCTGGTGCCCAAGATGATTCTCCAGCCCATTGTGGAGAACGCCATTCTCCACGGCATCGACGGCCTGGAGGGCGGCGCGGTGCGGGTGGAGGCGGCGCGCACGCCGGAGGGGATGCTGTGCATCACGGTGGCGGACAACGGCCGGGGGCTGCCCCCCGAGATGATCGGGCGCTTTCGGATGCTGGAGCGGGGGCGGGACAGCCTGGGGCTTTACAATGTGGACACCATTCTGTTAAAGTATTATGGCGAGGGCTGCGGCCTGACCCTGGAAAACGGGGCGGGGGGCGCGGGGGCCGTGGTGACGGCTGTGCTGCCCATCCGCCGGGAGGAGGGAGCGTCATGCTGAAGGTGCTGGTGGTGGAGGACGAGGAGCTCATCCGCACGGGCATTGTGCTGGCGGTGGACTGGGCGGCGTTGGACTGCGTGGTGGTGGGCGAGGCGGCCAATGGCGAGGAGGGGCTGGCGGCGGTGGAGCGGTACGCCCCCACCCTCATCATCACCGACCTGAAAATGCCGAAGATGGACGGCTTGGAGATGCTCCGCCGCCTGCGGGAGCAGGGCAACAACGCCTATGTCATCATCCTCACTGCCTATGATAGCTTTGAGTACGCCCAGTCCGCGCTGCGGCTGGGGGCGGTGGATTTTCTGCTCAAGCCCTTTCACGACGGGGACTTGGAGCAGGCGGTGACCAATCTGCGTCTGCGCATGACGTCATGCGCAGACGGGGAGAGGACCCTCTCCCCGCCTGTGCCGGAGCTGAAAAAGGGGGACAAGAGCAAGTACGTGCTCCAGGCCATGGACTACATCGGGGCCCACTACGGCGACCCGGGCGTCAGCGTGGGCTCCATCGCCCAGGCGCTGGGGCTGAGCGAGGGGCACCTGAGCCATCTGTTTAAGAAGGAGACGGACTACACCCTGAACAATTACATCACCCGCTACCGCATCCACAAGGCCATGGAGCTGCTGCGGGACTGCCGGGCGCGGGTGTACGAGGTGGCGGAGCAGGTGGGGTATAGGGATATCGCCTATTTCTCCTCTACGTTTAAAAAGCTGACGGGGATGTCTCCGTCGGAGTATCAGGATACCAGCAGATAAAGGAGGCGGGCGGCATGATTCGGCTTGTGGCCAGCGACATTGATGGCACCCTGCTCCCCTATGGGGAGCGGGAGATTCCGCAGGAGGTCTTCGCGCAGATTGACCGGCTGTGGGACAGAGGGATTTTATTCTGCCCCACCAGCGGGCGGCAGTACACCAGTATGCGCCGGCTGTTTGCCCCGGCGGCGGACAAGCTCCCCTTTGTGTGTGAGAACGGGGCGGTGGTATACGGCCCGGGCAGCCCCGGCCCGGTGCTGAGCAGGACGGTGATGGAGCGGGACAGGGCGGTGGCGCTGTGCCGCGAGATTGTGGACCATCCGGGGTGGGAGGTGCTTATCTCCGGGGCGGACACCAGCTATCTGTGTCCCAAGTACGGGGAGATTCTCCCGCTGATGGAGAGCAAGGGGAACAATATCGTGCTGGTGCCCTGCCCGGAGGAGGTGCCGGAGGACATTGTGAAGATCGCCGCCTTCTGCCCCACAGGGACGGCGGAGCTGGAGGCGGTGCTGGCTCCCCGGTGGGGACAGGTGTTTCACGCCGCTGTGGCGGGGGACGAGTGGCTGGATTTCACCCTGGCGGACAAGGGGACGGGGCTGGTGGCGCTGTGCGCCGGGCTGGGCGTCGGACTGGACGAGGTGATGGCCTTCGGGGACAACTTTAACGATGTATCCATGCTCAGCCGGGTGGGGCGGCCCTACCTGATGGAGAACGCCGCGGCTGAGCTGAAGGAGCGCTTTCCCGTCCGCTGCCGACGGGTGGCGGAGGTGCTGCGCACGCTGTAAAAGGACGAAAAAAGGAGCTCCGCCGGGTGGCGGGGCTCCTTCTTGCGTGGTCAGTTTTGCGGGGCGGCGTCGGCGCCGCCCTCCTGGGGGGCGGGGGCTTCCGGCGGAGGGGACAGCTGGGACCGGCTTTCCGCCAGCTGGCACTTTTTGATCTCCTCGTAGCCCAAAATGGCGTAGTACTGGGGCAGCTGCGCCTCGGCCTCCAACACCTGAATCCAGTCCATATAGCTCAGGGGATTGTACTGGTTTTCCTCCTCATAGCGCTTTTTGCGCTCCTTCACCAGGGAGTAGGGGAGCAGGAGGGCGTAGGCAAACTCGTTGGCGAGAAACTCCTTTTCCGGCACATAGGCGAAGGGGCCGGGGCAGGAATCCTCGATAAAAAGAGGGCCGATGGGGTTCTGGGTGCGCAGCACATAGTGACCCAGCTCGTGGGCGATGGCGAAGCGCTTGGCGTTTTCCCCCAGGTTTTTGTCGATGATGATGCTGCCTGCAATTTCTGCTTCCAGCTGCACGCTGTTGTCCACGCGCCGCCGGCGCTCCCGCATCTGCATCTGGGCGATGGTGGTGCGCCCGCCGCCGTCCTTGTCCTGCTCCATGGAGTCCAGGTCGGCCAGCTCCGTTTCATAGAGGAGGAAATTGCAGTATTTGGCAATTTCTCGAACGGGAATTGGGAAGCAGGGCTGGGCGGGAGAACCGTCCGGCGCGGCGGGGCGGGTTTGCGCAAAAAACTCGTCCAGCATCTGCTGCGCACGGTGAAAGATGGACTCGACCACATAGAGATAGTCGAGGAAGCCGTCCCGCAGCTCTCTGTTGTCTTTAATCAGCTGCTGGGGCTTGGTACTCCTGAGCTCGGGAAAAATGGGAGCGTTAGAATAAATTGCAGACATGAATATCCTCCAATATAATCAACAACAATTCGGCTGGAATTGCTGAATTTGTTATGTGGGCCGGAATGCGCCCAGGCCGGCGAAGATGCCGTCAATGGGCGATTTCAGCGGGGCGATCTGGGCGCGCACCAGCATTCGCAGCTGCTCTTGATACAGGTCCGAAAGCTCCTGCCGGTCCAAGGAGGCGATCAGATGGTCCTTGCTGTAGGCGACGAAAGCGGGCTGGCCCGAATCCTTGCCCCACACCTCGCCCGCCCACCAGCGGCAGATGTTGTCCAGGAATTCCTCCTGGTATTGCTGCTCGGAATGCTGAAAGAGGTACAGAACCGCCAGGTACACCTTTTCCAGCTCGTCAAACAGCTGGCTCGTGGTTTGATAGAGGCTGAAGCCGTTCAGCTTGGAGCGAATTTCGGCATCGTCCAGGTCAAACCCATAGAGGAACACCAGCAGGGAGTTCATATATTGGTCCAGATCACCGGGCAGATCCACCCTGCTCCAAACGGTCTGAGCCTGCTCCGGCTTCAACTGATCCTGGAACAAGTCGAGAAGCTTGCTGTGGTAGGCGTGCCCCAGGTTTTCGCACAGCTGCTCCTGGTTTTCCGCTAGGAAATATTCCTCGTTGAGACGCACCTCGCTCCGAACGTACTCCTGTTCCTCGTCAGGGGTAAAGGGATCGAAGCTTAGCTTTTGCTGCTGCTGTTCCCGGTATTCGCGCTGAAGGATATCCAGCAGGCTTTGGCTGTTGTCTGCCGGGTTGGGGTCCGCGGGGGAGGGCGGCTTGGCCGGGCCGGCGTCCTCCGGCTCGGGGGAGGGTTCAGGCTGCCCGGGGTCGGGGACACAATTCTTGCGGACGGCTGTTGCCGGGGGCCTGCGGAAGTCGTCTAAATTCAGCGTCAGCAGATTGGAGATATCGCTGGCAAAGTCGAAGACGTCCTGGGCGTAGGTGAAGCCGTACAGGTCGCCGCTCGTGCCGCTCTCCTTGGTGTAGGTATAGATGCTTTTGAACAGCGTCAGCAGGTCATATGTGGTTTGGATGTCGAGCTCAGCCAAGGTGGTTTTTTCATCGGGCAGACAGATGTTCTGAGGCAGCTGGCTGGGGAAAGCCATGAGCATGGAGTTCCTCTTGTTGTCGGCGGACACTTTGCCCCGGTCCACCCGCAGAATGTTGGTGGTGATGTCCTCCTTGCAGTTGAGCATAGCCAGCCCGTCCCAGGTGGTGGTACGGATGCGCTGGGCGTTGTGGGCCTCGTAGGTGCTTTTCATCCGCTCGGTGAGCAGGCAGATCATGCAGGTGTTCAAAAACAGCTGGGGCGGGACGCGGAAGGACAGCACATTGACGCGGTTGTTGCCGCTCTCATCCGCACCCACGGAGAGGCTGGGCAGCTTTTTCAGCATCCAGCGGGCGGCCGGACTGTCCCAAAGGCTGGAGTCGGGGGAGGCGGGCTTGTCGCCGGTGGGCCTGAAATGGCTGTTATATATTTTGGCGATGATCTGCCCGTGCCACTGCTCCAGCAGCCGCTCCCGCTGGCGGCACTGGCTGGCCTTGGCGGGATGCCAGCTGAGCAGCTCAGTCACCGTGGCGTTCGGCGTTTGGAGGATGTCCTCCGCCTCAGGGAAGGGGGAGAGGTAAATCAGCATATGCTTCCAATGGCCCTGCTGTGAGGACCGGGAGGAAAAGACGGCGTAATGCTGGCCCCGCAGCATGACGTTGGAGATGGTGGTGCTGCGGCGGATGGCGTCCAGATTTGTCTCGTCGATACAGGGGAGGAACAGCGTCTCCTCCCACAGCCTGGAAAATTCCGCGCCAAGCTTGTGGCTGTTGGTGAGGTCCAGGTGGTGCACCAGGGTGCAAATGCCTTGGTTGAGGTGCTCCCAGCTGCATGGGACCTGCTCTTTGGCGCAGGAGTCTCTGGCGGAGGGGCGGCAGGAGTTGGCGTAAAAGAAGCACAGGGCGCACAGGAACATGACCTGGTGAACGTCCGTCAGCTGGCTGCGGAATGTGTCCAGTCTGTCTTTGGCCAGGGGGGCGTCCTTCTCGCCGGCCTCCTTCAAGGCCTTTTGGAGCTTGCCGGCCAGGGACTTGAGCAGTTTGTCGGTGAGGTTCTTTTTCAGCCTGGGCTCCACCTCGTCCTCAAAGGCCCGGCGCAGCTGGCCGATGATGTCGGCGCTGGTGTCGGGCTTGTCGTTGTGCCCGTACTGCGCGCGGTTTTCACCGGAGTCCTGGAGCGGGGCGAAAAATACGCTTTGCCAGAAAACGGACCAGGCCTGGTGCTCCAGCACGCCGTTGTCCTGCTCTATATTGGGGAGCGGCAGCAGGCTGAAGTAGGAAAAAGCGGTATCGGGGAAGCTCTCCAGATGCTTCTTGAACTTTTTTATAAAACTCGATACGCCCAGGGGGCGCTGGCCGTCCTTGGTGTGGCGGCTGAGCACCTGCTCGCACACCTTGGGGAACGCCTCCAGGCAGATGCTGCGGTTTTCCGCCATAACGGCCAGATTGGCCTCGTTGATGCGCCGGAGAATCAGGTCGAAGGTGCGCTGAATCTGGGGGAAAATATCGTCGGTCAGCTTCTGCACGCCCTGGGCGTTAAGGCCGTCCCGGCTCATTTGCAGATGCTCCTGAAGCTGGTCATTTTGGAGGTCGATGCTGTCGAACAGGTCGTTCTCCACGCAGGCGATTTCGGCGACAAAGAGCCCCTTGATGAACAGCCGGACGCCCCGCCGGCGCTGGGCGCCGCTTTCGTCGGGGCCGTTGGGCTGAAGAATCCGGCGGGCGTTACAGCGGAAGAAGCACCCGGCGTGCTGGCTCCAGCCGTACAGCATACCTCCCTTGACATCAAAGGAGTATGCGCTGCCGTCGGGCAGCTGTCCGAACCGATAGACTGGGGGGACTTTTTCCGGAGTTTCGAACAGCCAGCAGCGGATTTCCTTTGCCTCGTTCCGCTCCAGGTGCCGGACGTTGGGGGAGATGGGCTGCCAGGCGGATTCGCCGCTGCTGCGCGCCGCGCGGATGCGCAGCTTTTCCCGGAGGGCCGCCAGGCTGCCCAGGGACGGGTCCAGGATTTGCTCCCGGGTGATGATGGGGAACAGGCGCTCGCCGATGAGGGAGGTGAAGCTCTCCTCCAGCTGAACCATCAGCTCGATGGAGCGGCGCAGCTTTCGATACTTGGCGTAGTCCTCCTGATAGGGGTCCATGCCCAGCCAGCCCGTCATATCCTCGTTGTGAGACACCTTGTAGTGCTCGGGGACGAACACGGAGAAGCAGGTGCCGTAGGGGATGTCGTCCTGGCCGGCGCGCCATACGGGCCGGGGGATGATGTTGATGTAGCCCTCCGCCCGGTCGCCGGAGTGGAAGGTCATCTCATAGCACTCCGCCCGGCGGGTGCGGGTGACGCAGGTGAAGCGGTCGCACACCAGGAACAGGGACTGCAGGCCAATGCCAAAATGGCCGGTGGGCTTCAGCCACTCGGGCATATGAGAAATCTGCTCCAGCCGGTGCTCGTGGCTGGAGCCGACCTGGGAGATGTGATGGATGTCCTCCCCGCTAATGCCGATGCCGCAGTCCTGGACCTTGACCTCCACGCCGAACTCGTACTCCCGCAGGAGCTGGCCCAGGGGCATGGCAAAGTCGGCCCCCACAATGTCGCTGAGCTGCCCGGCAGAATCCAGGCGGCGCTTTTTCACCGCCATGTCCACGTGGATGGGGTACTTTTTGAAGGGCAGGGTCTGGTTGGCCTCGCACAAGCCCAGCGTCTCCCGCTTGTCGAACTCGGAGGCGCTGTAATCCGTAAAGTATTGGAGCTTTACCGCGTCGATGGCGTTTTGCAGCAGCTCGCGGAGGAAGGGGAATTTCAGGTCGTAGAGATTGGCCCCGGACAGGAGGCGAAACGCCTTTTTCTGGGACAGCTCAAATTTGGTGGTGACCAGGTCGGGGGGAATGCTGGCGCCGTTGAGGCTGACCTGCTCCAGCTCCACCACCGGCAGGCAGCCCTGGAAGTTGTCCGGGGCGATGGACGCCCAGTGGTAGCTGCAATTTTTCAGGAAGCCGCCCAGCCAGTCCAGCTCCTGGCAGAGCAGGCGCAGCTCCTCGGGGCTGCTACAGTCCGCCTCGATGTGGATGCGCTTGGGGGAGATGCGCAGGGAGCGGATGGCCTGGTGCTTGCGGTAGTGGGCCTGGGAGGAGGCGGGAAACAGATCGTTCTCCCCGGCCACGTCCTGGATAAAGGGATTGAATCGATTGTTGTCCAGGTCAAGGATATCCCCCAGGGACAGCAGGACGGCGATGAACAGCGGATGATAGGTGTCCTGGGCAAATCCGCCGTCGTACTGGGGCAGGGTGCGGAGCAGGGTGTTGAAATCAGACTCCCCGTGGGCGCGGGCGCAGGCGGCGGCCTGCAAGAAGATGCGGATGGGGATGCCGGTCATTAAAAGCCCACTCTGAAGCTTGGCCGGGTCCTTGATCCACTCCTCCAGCCGCCGGGCGGAGATGTCCGCGTGCTGCTTGCGCTGGTATTCCGCCAGCAGCAGGACCATGGAGCGGTAGATGTCATATTGGGGCTGGTACTCCGGCTCCTGAGCTTCAGCCAGGGTGGACCACTTCTCGAAGGTCTCCGCCGCCCAGTGCATACTGGGGTCGGGAGATTTTCGAAGGTTTTCCACGAAGCGGCGGAAGTCGTCGCTTTTCACGGCCCCCTGCCGGTCCGCGCTGGTGGAGACCATGCCGATGTCATGGAGATATACGGCCGTTAAAAGGGCGAAGCAGTCGCTGGCGGACAGCCGCCGGATCTCCTCCTCGCCCAGCAGGCACTCAATGTTGTGGATGACCGCCTCGCAGTGGGAGGCGTTGTGGCGGCTGTACATGGGGGCGGTTAGAACGGTGTAGTCCAGCAGCTGGGAGAACCACCGGCGGTCCTGCTGCCAGGAGGTCCACAGGACCTGGTGGCGCTCGGTGCTCTGGGGGCTCATGGCGTAGGAGCGCAGCTGCTGCTCGATGGTCCAGGGCATTTGGGGAGAATAGGCGGGCCGGCCGGTGGAAGGGCCGGGGACATAGCCGTATTCCGGAGGGAATATATGGTCCATATTCCGTCACCCCTTTCCTAAAGCTTGAAAAGCTTCCGCCCAAATTGGACGGAAGTAGGCCCATACCAGCTGGGAGAAGCTCTGCTTCCAGAGGGCGTAGCGGCGCAGAGCGTCGTCGGAGAGCCCATCCAGGCTGCGCCGGGCGCATATGGCCGCCAGGACCGCGGCGGCGTCCGCCTGACCTTGGTCAAGCCGCTGAACCAGCGCGTGAGGACTCTCCCCGTCCCCGCCGCTGCAAAAGCCGCCAAAGCGCACCTGATAGGACAGTACGGGCACGTCTGGGTTCAGTCCGTACGGAAGCAGCTGCTGCGGGGTAAAATACGTCCCGCCCGATACCTGGGCGTGGAGAAAGGGGGGGAGCAGCAGCTCGGCCTCTTTGGCGTATAGATACCCCTCTCCCAGAACGGCGGCCACATCCAAGCAGGGGCAGCTGCCGTCCAGGGTGATTTCCAGCAGGGCGGGCTCCTCCTTGCCGGCGGCGAAGCTGGGGAGGCATTTGCCCATGGAGATGGAGGTGAAGGCAAAGGTGCGGCCCAGAGTCCGCAGCTGCTCCACGTTCAGCCGCCGGTCCGCCCGGAACAGAGGGGGAAGGGCGCGGCCCTCCCCGGTGAGAAAGGCGCGGTAGCGGCACTGGGCACGAAAAATATCGGCGAACACGTTGAGCGTGCGCCGCCACTCTCGGATGTAGACGGGGTCCGGCTCCTGCCCCTCCAGGCAGATGCGGACCCGCTCCCCCTCCAGCCCGGCCATCATCAGCAGGTTAAAGGTCTGATAGGCATTGGGCAGGCGGTAAAAGCGCTCGATTCTTCCGGGAATGGGAGCGCCGGCGTACAGACGGATGGAGTCCAGCTCCTGAGGCGTGATGCCGCAGGGCGGGGCGGAGCTTGGGCTGAGGTTGCCGGTGTTCCAGTCCGCGGGGCGGCGAATGCGCGCTTGATCCATAAGGGCTCGCCTCCTGTTTCTGTAAAGCCGGGATTGACGTGAAGCCTGCTCTGGGCGTAACTTCCCGCACCTATTATAAGGGAAAAAATGAGGGTTTTCAAGGGGATTCGATAAGGATGAAGAAAAAATCACTGGTTAAAGGGGTGATAAATGGGGACTAATTCGAGGGCGCCGGGGTGGGGGAAAGGCGTCCCTGTGGGAGAGAGTATGAAGGGGGGCGGCGGAGTATTCCACAGGGTGGACGCAGCGCCATAGGGCGAAAAAAGGCGGGGTGGAACGGGGGAAATGGAGGGCCTTCGGCAAAGTGCCGGCAAAAAAGGTTAAATTTTTCACAGATTTGCTACATTTTCTCTTGCTATTTGCCGCGCAAGCGAATATAATGTCCGTGGCTAAGGGAGGATGTTCATGGTCAATATCGTGTTGGTTGAACCAGAAATCCCGCAGAATTGCGGTAATATCGCCCGCACTTGTGCGGCTACCCGCAGCCGCCTCCATTTGGTGGAGCCCCTGGGGTTCGACATCAGCGAGAAGGCGGTGAAACGGGCGGGGCTGGACTACTGGCCCATGGTGGACGTGACGGTCTATCCCTGCATAGAGGAGCTGTTCCGGCGCAACGACATCTCTGACCTGTGGCTGGCCACCACCAAAGCGCCTAAGGATTATTCCCAGGCCCGATTCCGTGACGGCTGCTGGCTGTTCTTCGGAAAGGAGACCGCCGGCCTGCCGGAGAAGTTCCGGCTGGCCCATGCCCAGCGCTGCATCCGCATCCCCATGCGGGAGGACGCCCGCAGCCTGAACCTGTCCAACTCGGTGGCCGTTCTGGCCTACGAGGCGCTGCGCCAGCAGGGGTTCCCGGGGCTGAGCGGGGCGGGGGAGATGGCGCTGGGAAGCGCGCAGGCGGACAAGGCGTGACAACGCGCAAGCTGAAACCTCAAACAATGCTAACACTTCAAAAGCTGTAAGAAATGAAAGGAGTTAGATCACCATGAACTACAACAAGAAGACGGTCAAGGACATCGACGTGAAGGGCAAGAAGGTCCTGCTTCGCTGTGACTTCAACGTCCCCATGGCCAAGGACGGCAGCGGCGTCATCACCGACGACAAGCGTATCCGCGCCGCGCTGCCCACCATCCAGTACCTGCTGGAGCAGGGCGCGGCGGTCATCGCCTGCTCCCACATGGGCAAGCCGGTGGCCACCTTTGAGAGCTACAAAAAGAAGCAGCTGGAGAAGGGCAAGGACGAGGCGTCCATTACCGAGGAGAAGTGGAAGAAGTCCCTGGCCGAGCTGCGCATGGAGCCCGTGGCCGCCCGCCTGGGCGAGCTGCTGAACCAGGCTGTGATTCTGGCCGACGACGTGGTGGGCCCCGACGCTCAGGCCAAGGCCGCCGCGCTGAAGGGCGGCGAGATCATGCTGCTGCAAAATACCCGCTTTGAAAAGGGCGAGACCAAAAACGACCCCGAGCTGGCCAAGAAGATGGCCGAGCTGGCGGGGGCGGACGGCGTGTACGTGTCCGACGCCTTCGGCGCGGTGCACCGCGCCCACGCCTCCACCGCCGGCGTGGCGGACTATCTGCCCGCCGTCTCCGGCTTCCTGATCCAGAAGGAGCTGGACTTCCTGGGCGGCGCCATCG
>OFFY01000457.1_pt1 | contig 41902 bp, 37 predicted proteins | sample 1521481 | NCBI WGS metagenome assembly OFFY01 (sample SAMEA3504117, study PRJEB24116) | mouse gut metagenome | biome: mouse gut; feature: mouse-associated habitat; material: faeces | place: Denmark | collected 2011
CTACGGTCCATAGCGGACTCTCACCGCCTAGCTAATACCCATGCCGGGCGCACACGCAAAAAAAGGATTGGTGAAAAGATAAACAATTCACCAATCCTTTTTATAAACCTAATGCTTTTTTGGTTGTATTAACATATGAACGACTTACCGGTAATTTACTGCCATCGATTAATGTCAGCTCATAAGTATGATTGAAACTAGGCTGAAGCTCTGTTACGCCATTCAAATTGACAATAAAACTACGATGGATCTGTAAAAATTCTGGAGATTTTAATTGGTCATAAATATTAGTGAGCGTCTGTCGACTAATGATTTTATGCTTATTAAGAGTCCAGATATAAACAAAGCCTTGCTGTGCCTGTACGTAAAGTATTTGTTTTTTCTGTAAAATGATCGTTCGCTCGTCGTTTTGAATCGAAATTCGGGGATTCTGCCTTAATTCCCTCTTAGCTTTGGTAGCATCATCCTCTGGCGAAATTAATTTGGCGACACGCATAATTGCTTCGTTGACCCTTTTAGCAGAAAATGGCTTCAAAATATAGTCAACTGCATCTGCTTCAAAGGCATCTAACGCATAGGAATCATAAGCAGTGGCAAAGACAATATGAGGACTATCAGCAAATGATTTTATTTTTTCAGCTAATGCCATCCCATTTCCATCAGATAACTTTATATCTAGGAAAACCATATCTGGGTGTTCATGTTTTACTTGTTCCTCTGCCATAAAAATCCCATCTGCTTCAAGTATTTCTGTAACTTCACTATTTCCCTGAATTAGATAATGAAGTTCTTCACGCGCAAGCGGTTCATCATCAACGATTAAGACTTTCATTGTCTGCACCTTCCTTAGTGTGATATGGTAAAGAAATTTTAATCTTTGTTCCTTTATTACTGATTATAATTTGAAGGGCACTACGCTCATCATATAGACCAATTAAGCGCTGATTCAAATTATATAGCGCATTTCCACTCCCCTTTGAAGATGTCAATGGTTCTTTTCCAAGTTTAGGAAGAAGTTCCGGTGCAATCCCTTCCCCATTATCAGCCACTTGAATTTCCAACCGTGCTTCCAGCTGCTTTATTGTTATCTGAACATTATTATGGTCTTTACGTGCTCCGAAAGCATGTTTAAGCGCATTTTCAACTAATACTTGAATTGTAAATGGCGGCAAGTAAACATCATTTTCGACTTGTTGATCAAAGGTAATATTATATTTCTGTGGAAACCTAGTTTGTTCCAGTTCAAGGTATGCATCGACTTGGGTACGCTCTTGTCCCAAAGTAATTTCGGTCTCCCGGGCCCCAATTAAGTTAGCTCGGAAGTAATTACTAAGTTGGAGGAGAAGTTCTCGCGCTTTCTCTTGATCCCGACGTAAAATTGCACTAATTGTATTAATAGCATTAAAAAAGAAATGCGGATTTATTTGTGCTTGTAAAGCTTTTATCTTAGCATCTCGAACTAATTGCGCCTGTACTTCTGCTTCACCCAATGCAATTTGGTTAGCAAAAATCTCACACAGACCGATTGCTAGCTGAATTTCAACCGGTGTTAAATGCCATTGATCAGTATAATACATTTTTAATGTTCCGATAACTTCATTCCCAATTCGTAGAGGGGCAACAATCGCTGCTTCTAGAGGACAATTGGGATCGATACAACCAATCGTTTTACTGTTATTTGCGATCTTTATTTGGCCCGTTTTGATCACATTACTAGATAAAGAAGTTTCTAGTCTATTTCCTGGGATATGATGATCATCACCAGCTCCAATATGTGCAAGTATTCGTTGCCTGTCAGTGATACTCACTGCATCAAAATTAGTATATTTTTTAATGATTTTGACTACTTGTTGTGCTGAGCTTTTATTTAATCCTTGACTAAAATAAGGCAAGGTTTCATTTGTTAATTGTAAGACAGAATGAGTTTGCATAGCGCGCAGTTCTTCCTCTTGGTGAAGGTACATTGAAATGATTGATAAGAAAATCGATGTCCCTAGCGAATTAACCAAGATCATTGGCAAGGCAATATATTTAACTAAAGCCCATCCCGTTGGACTGAATAGCAAGATAAAAAGCATTTGAATACTTTCCATCAAAATCCCCACAATAAAACCATGCCACGGCGTCATTACCTTAAAATAACTTTTTCGATCATGATACAAAAAAACAGAAAGCGCACCAATCAAAACTGAACTAGGCACATAAAACCAACCTTGCAGGGGCGCACCTTGAATAATCCGATGGACTCCTGCTACCAATCCTACTAAACTACCGACCCATGGCCCACCAATAATTCCAGCAACTGAAACAGCTAAAATTCGGGCATTGACAATCGAGTCATTTGTTGAGATGGCCGTAAGAATAATTTTGTTATGCAACTGGTTATTTGCATCGATCTCTATTCCAGTCATATTAGCCATAATAGCAAAAATAGAAAAAAGAATCGTTAGTTGAATTTTAGCACTAATGGTTTGATTAAATAACAGGCGGCGGAATAAGGATACACTAACTAGCAAAAACGCTAGAATAATAATTAAACCAACCCGCTCAGCCATTAAAATTGTTAAATATATCATTTATCCTTGTGTCCCTGTGTTTATTACTGGTTGCGTTCCCCGTTCACTAATAATTGCTACCATGATATTATTGATGATTTGCAAACGTTGCTCATCTGTTAAATCAAGGTTGGCTTCCTTGCTTAGGCGTTCAATTGCTTCTTCGGTAATTGAAACAGCTCCTTCAACGATTATCTTCCGCGCTGATAGGATTGCCGATGACTGTTGCTTTTGCAGCATGGCACTGGCTATTTCAGTTGCGTAGGCTAAGTGAGTTAACCGTGTTTCAATAATTTTGACCCCCGCTACGTTTAACCGTTCTTGCAGTTCGGCAGTTAACCGCTCTGACACTTCGGTTGGATTTCCGCGAAGGGTAATTGCATCTTGATCTTCAAAACTATCATATGGATATTCACTAGCAACATGACGAACCGCAGACTCACTTTGAATTTGAACAAATTGCTCATAATCATCAACCGAAAAGAGTGCTTTGGCGGTATCGACAACTTTGTAAACAATAACGGCCGCAATTTCGACTGGGTTACCCTTTGAATCATTGACCTTTAAAATCTGACTATTAAAATTGCAGACACGCAGAGAAACAGTCTCCTTATTTGTAAATGGCACTGTCATAAATAAGCCCGCATCACGAATAGTCCCAATATAATTACCAAAAAAAGTTAAAACTTTGGCTTCATTTGGCTGAATAATTGTCAATGATGTACTAAAAAGAATCACAATCAAGAATAAAATAATTCCAATTGTCAGAAGCACCGGAAAATTACGCGTAAAGCCAACAAACATCAGCCACAAACTAATTAAACCGATAATAATCGCCCCGAGTAACCCGAGATAGCCGTTAACGTGAAAGGCTGCTTTTTCCTTCATCTCGATAATCCTCCTAATTTAAAAACGTAACCCCTTGGGATAAAAGTTTTTGATTGTTTTACCGACCAACTTTCCAAAACCAGCAGTATGTTCCTCGCATACTAATAAATACCAACCATTCGGAAGGTCAGCATCAATATTGATTACATCCCCATGGACATATTGGTGCCACTGTTCCTGGCTTAGTTCAATGACCCGGTTTGCCTCCTGTGGTAAGCTGGCAAGAGCCCATGCCAACGCTGGTTCAAATCGATTTTTCTTAAAAGTGCCGAGGTGAAGTCCAGGTCGGAGTACATTTAGCCCCTCGATCTTGTCCTCTTCTAATGGCAAATCATAGAGCTGGTCACCAAATAAAATCAATTGGTGTGGTTGATAGTCTGGAAAAACGCTTGCAGCAAACTGGTTAAAGAGTTTGACCTGTTCTTTGTCCGGTTTAACAATCGATTGCTTTTTCCGCTTATTCTTCTTTTTGCGCTTTTTATCTATTGTCTTAGGTTCACCATTTACTAACTTAGCAATGAAGTGTCCTTCCCCCTTGAGATGGTGTGGGAATAGTCGAACTGTCTTTTTCAATTCTTCATTGCCATCAGCCCATTCCGGACGGCCATCATCCATCCCGGACGCCTTTTCAATTGGAATAAGTTTCAAGTCTGGATAGCTATTGAGCAGCCATGAGATATTTTGTTCATCCTCTTCTGGTGCAAAAGTACAGGTTGAATATACTAATGTTCCTCCTGGCTTTAGCATTTTCATTGCGGATGCGAGGATCTTTTGCTGACGGTTAGCACACTCAGCAGGGTATTCTGGTGACCAATATTCAATTCCTGCGGGCTCTTTTCTAAACATTCCTTCCCCAGAACAAGGTGCATCAACAAGAATCCGGTCAAAATATTGAGGAAACTGTTTTTCTAAATCTGCGGGACTCTCACTAGTAACAACTGCATTTTTTGCGCCCCATCGTTCCAAGTTTTCCGCCAAAATCTTCGCCCGTTTAGGGAAAATTTCATTAGCAACTAATAGTCCCTGGTTGTTCATTTTAGCAACCAGATGCGTTGTTTTGCCTCCCGGAGCTGCACACAAGTCTAGCACTCGTTCTCCTGCTTGTGGGCTAACCACTTCTCCTACAAACATTGCTGATGGCTCTTGACTATATACCCACCCAGTAACATGGTCTAATGATTTTCCATTCACTTGGCCATAATATCCTGTCGGCACATATGGTACTTTTCCTGTAGCTTTTGCAATTGTTGCAACCGGCTGTCCATTCTTTAATGGATTCTCGCGAAAACCACTATAACTTGACTGGGCAAGTGCTGATAAAAACTCATCGGCTTCTGCTCCCATTAGTTTTTTGTATTTCGTGACAAATTCATTTGGTAATTGCACGTTAATTTCTCGCTCCTCTTTATCGTAATATCTTTATTGTAACGTATTTTTTAGTCTTTTTAAGTCAAAATACTTGGCAAAGCGTTAAGTTTTTGTTTACAATATTATAATTGAATTTTTTATGGAAAGAGAAGTGAGATGGTAATGGATCAACACTTGATTGCGCTTGATCTTGATGGCACAACATTAAATAATCAATCAAAATTAACAAATGAGACAATTATAACTTTACGTGCCCTTGCCCGGGATGGACATATTGTTAGCATCATCACTGGCCGTCCTTACCGAATTGCCAAACATATTTACGATGAAATAGGGATTAAAACTCCGATGGTAAACTTTAATGGGGCTCTAACGCATATACCTCATGAACACTGGGATAAAGAATATGATGTTGAATTAACACGAGAGCTAGCCCTTGATCTCCTAGCCCACCGGAAAGAACTAGGAATTAAAACAATTACCGTTGAAAATAAACATCATGTATGGGCTAATCAAGCCAGTAATGATTTACCCGAATTCTTACCGAACAAGTTGCGCGATGATCAAATCCTAACCGCGACTAACTTAACAGGCAATCCAATTGCAATGACAATCCAATATGAACCGGAACACCAAGAAGAGATCATTAAGGCAGTTAATGAAAAATACGGCGATTTCGTTGAACCACGAGTATGGGGTGGCCCTTACAACATCTTAGAACTGATCCATCGTGGCACTCATAAGGAGTCAGGGATGTTTTATATCGCTAAGCAATACCAAATCGACCGGCAAAATATTATCGCATTTGGTGACGAGCATAATGATTTGGAAATGCTTGATGCAGCGGGACGTGGTGTTGCAATGCATAATGCGATTCCCGAGCTGAAGAGTATTGCTAACGATGTGACCCCAATTGATAACGAACATAATGGGCTGGCAAAATACTTGCGAGATTATTTTAAGATTACAATATAAAAAGCTAGGGAGAGATAGTTTAAAACTACCAATTCCTAGCTTTTTACATAGTTATTCCTAGTCAACTAGTTTGCCAACAACAGGGATACCTTCAAGAACTGATTCCAGATGGATAGAACGAGGCATTACTGAAGTCAAGTCACGACCAGCAAGGTTCCCATGGTGTTTACCACCCTTCCATTGCGGAACGTTAGAGACATCGTAAACAACACCTTTAACGGCAACGTATGCGGGATGTCCATTTCGACCATCGAACTCAGCGAGCTCGGTTGTTGTAAATGTTTTTTCTGCCATCAATGCTTCACCTTTCTCTGATTCAAGAATAGCTAATAATTACATTCTAGATCAAACAATCCGTAAATGCATTAATTATTAGATGATTATTATTTTTTCTTCAATCAACTTAATAAAATTGTTAAAATTGGCTTTTTAATTGCTCTTCTTGCCCTTTTCACTCTTTTCATAAAATAATTTATAGATAAAAAGATAATCTTTATTACATTAGGACAAAAAATTGGTATAATAAAAGGCGAAGGTGATTCTGCAATCACTTTCGCCAACATACTTCTACTGTGGACCATTGATGTTGTCATGTCATCAATGATCCTCTTTTATTTTACAGCATTAGTTTTATTCTGCAATAAATTTTCACAATTATTCTAGCCGTTTATTGAAACTATTTCAGCAAGTGTAAAAAATAATTTTTGGATCTTGATAATGATTAGCAAAAAGAAGATACTGAAGAAGAGATAACTTTAAGAATGAAAGCAGGTTTATTGATGTATAGAGTACTTGTGGCGGATAATTATCCAATCATTCGAATGGCAGTTAAAAATCTGGTTGAACAACTAGATAATTTTAAAGTAATTGCTGAAGAAGCAACCGGAATAGATGCATCGTTACGGGTTGAACAAGGTGACATTGATATCATTATTATGGATTTAGCGATGCCACCTGGTGAAAATGGTCTGATCACAATCAAAAGAATTCATGAACATTTCCCTAACACCAAAATTATTATTTTTTCTTCTCGTAATGAACCTCAATACATCAATCAGGCAATTTATAATGGCGCAAATAGCTATATCTTTAAAAGCTCCTCTCCAAAAGAACTAGTTCATGCCCTAAGACACGCTATTAATGGTGAAAAATACTTAGACAATAATATTATGGTAACAAAGAAAGATTTATTAGTTATCAAAGGCGGTTCTCTGCACTGCAATTTAGGAAATTACGTTGCTCTTTCAAAACGTGAGCAAGAAATCTTACCGTTAATTGTTCTCGGATATACTAACAAAGAAATTGCTACTAAGATGTTTATATCCCCTAAAACAGTTGAAGCCCATAAGACAAAGATTATGCAAAAATTGAACCTTGCTTCACACGCAGAACTTCTCCACTATGCAGTTAAACATCGGTTAGTAGACCTATAGATAATGGGAGTGGAAAATAATCTTCTTGACAAGGCGGTGGGCTAAGGATAGAACGGTGATTAGCACGGCACGGGCTGATTATCGTTCGTACTGTGCGCCCGGCATGGGTATTAACTAGGTGGTGAAAGTCCACTATGGGCCGTAGTAGTCGGAACCATGAGCCAAGGACAAGGGTGTCCACTGCGAGGTGGAATCTGAAGGAAGTCTAAAGCAAAGTACTGCACCGATGAACAAGAAGCAGCTATAAGGCTGAAATTATCTGGATGAAACTGCAGTTCAAGTCGAAGTCCAATACTACTCGAAGCTAATTTCAGTAAAGCTAACGGTGACATGGTACGAAAGTTAATATTCTTACCCGGGGAGGCCTGACCTACACGTTTCCGACAAGAGGAATAAGATAGCTTTCCACAGAAACAAGCGATACAGTGATGTAGCGTTGAGTAGGCCAGGAGTCAGCCGAGGTCATAGTAGTCCCAAAGACGAAGGACCGAACGACAATAACTCATGAATTATATTGGAGGTGGAATTGGTGCGACAATCGCAGAAAACAGAAATAAAAGCTGACCACTTGTCGAGGATAGATTTGGAAAATCGAAAGTACACAAGGGTGCGTAGTACCAATTCTGGTGAAAATAAAGGCATGAGTGTCACTTTCCAAGACATGGTCTTGGACCGCAATAACCTTAATCAGGCATACTTGCGGGTAAAGAGAAATAAGGGAGCAGCGGGAGTTGACGGAATAACCGTTGATGATCTACTTCCATACCTAAGAGAAAACAAAGAAGAATTGATCGCAGAACTGAAGGATGGTAGTTACAAGCCGTCCCCAGTCAAGCGAGTTGAAATTCCTAAGCCAAATGGGGGAACAAGAAAACTAGGCATACCGACAGTTGTGGACCGAATGGTCCAACAGGCAGTCGCTCAAGTACTAACTCCAATCTTTGAGCAAGTTTTCTCAGATAGTAGTTTTGGATTTCGCCCACATCGTGGGGCCCAAGACGCAATTGCGCAGGTAGTTGAGTTATATAATCAAGGTTATCGGCGAGTCGTTGACTTAGACCTAAAGGCCTACTTCGACAATGTCAATCATGATTTAATGATGAAATATCTCCAACAATACATTGATGACCCATGGATTCTAAGACTTATTCGTAAGTTTATTACGAGCGGCGTCCTAGACCATGGGCTTTTCGCTAGGAGCGAGAAGGGGACTCCACAAGGAGGACCATTATCACCGCTTTTGGCGAACATCTACCTAAATGAGTTGGACAAGGAATTGACCAAACGTGGTCACCATTTCGTGCGTTATGCGGATGACTGTAACATTTATGTTAGAAGTCAACGGGCCGGGGAACGAGTAATGAAGAGCGTTACTCTTTTTCTCGAAAAGCGGCTAAAGGTTAAAGTGAACCCAAATAAGAGTAAAGTTGGTACTCCTGTGCGATTAAAATTTCTTGGCTTTTCACTAGGTGTAGACAATAACGGTGCCTATGCCCGACCAGCCAAAGAATCGCAAAAACGAGTGAAACAAGCACTGAAGCTAATTACTAAACGGAATCGAGGGATTTCTCTTGGCAGAATGTGCAGAGAAATAAACCAGAAGATGCGTGGTTGGCTCCAATATTACTCGATTGGGAAACTAAAAAGCTTTATTCAGCGTTTGGACCAGTGGCTTAGAACACGAATCCGGCAATATATTTGGAAGCAATGGAAGAAATCCCAAACAAGGGTTACTAACTTAAAGAAGTTAGGAATGTCATATCATGATGCATACAAATTCGCTAGTACCCGAAAGGGCTACTGGCGAATAGCACACAGTCAGGTATTAACATACTCTCTAACAAACAGAAAACTGGAACACCTCGGGCTTATAAATATGTCCAAGACGCTCCAGTCAATTCAAAAGTGATTAAGTTGTCGAACCGCCGTATACGGATCCGTACGTACGGTGGTGTGAGAGGTCGGTAATTGAATTAATCAACTACCTCCTACTCGATTAGACTCGAGCCTTGTGATTACGACGCGGAGCTAGCCTATTTGGTTTTCCACGTTATCTTACTATTGTTCGCGAAAACCATTGAGGCTGAGAGAAAACAAAGTTTTCTCCCAGCCTCCATTATTTTCATTTATTACTAATCGTCTTATCAAAGTTATTTAACAGGGCAGCTACTTGAACTTCAACAACATTGTTTTTATTGAAGCGAGCAAATACCTCTGCTTCAGTTAAAAGCCGGCGTATTTTTTTCGAGCTTTCTCCTAACTCAATTGCATTATTTGCTTCTAGTAATTTGATACGTGGTAAGAAATAAGTAACGTGATTGCTAGCACAGATCTTTGTCGTAGCCTCCAAAACTTGGTTACTAACCTCTAACCGCTTATTTAATGAATGGTACTCGGCAGCGTAGTACATCATCGTTACAATCCGTAGATAATAATTCCGATCAACGCCTGCTAAGTCTTCATCGGCCTTTGATCTTAAGAATGAAATAACCTTTGAGAAAAAGAAATCAGCATGTTCCATTGAATTTTGCCGCGCATATAAGATCCCTGATCCTAAATATGCTAATGGTGAAAAGATCGTCCGATGTTGCTCATCCAGTTCATCTAAAATCTTAGTAAAGTTAAAGAGACTTGTCGACGCGTTATTATTAGTTAAAGTATAAATCATCCCTTTTAAATAATAATATTGCATCCGATCTTGTGGCGATTTTAACTCTTCAAGCCGAATCTTCTTAAGGTTACTAACTGCCTGAGGAAAGTGTTCAATCATTAAAGCTAATTCAATCTGGTCAAGCAGACTTCTCATATAACGAATTGAGGATGTATTGTCTTTGCTTAAATCATCAATCGTTAATCCTAGCCGGTCGCAAAGCTGCGCCAGAATCGTGAGTGATGGTACTTGACCATTGCTTTCAAACTTACTTAAGGTCGACTGGGTACAAATCCCCTTGCTTAAGGCAACTTGTGAATAGCCAAGTCTCTTTCGTTGATAAACAAAGCGTTTAATATCCATGTCTGACCTCCTATATCTAGCCGTGAATTCCTAATGCAATTTTAGCAAACCTGCTCATTCTTGACAAATCCCAAACCGGTTCCCACACAAGATTAATATTACATTTAGTTACACCTTCAACAGAAGTAACTGCCTTGGTAATGTCGCGGTTCAAAATATCGCCTAATGGACAGCCCATTGTCGTTAAAGTCATTGTGACCGTACATTCACCATTATCATCAACCTTAACATCATAAATAAGGCCAAGGTTAACGAGGTCAATTCCCAATTCTGGATCAATAACTTCTTCCAACGCATCCATCACTTTATTTTCAATTGGGGAAAAGGGGGTATCTTTTTCGTCAGCCATAAACGTTCCTCCAAACTTATTTGTTAATTCAATTAACCAATTGAACCTTCCATTTCAAAACTGATCAAACGATTCAACTCAACTGCATATTCCATTGGCAATTGCTTCGTAAATGGTTCCACGAAGCCCATAATAATCATTTCAGTTGCCTTTGCTTCTGAAATTCCCCTGCTCATAAGGTAGTAGAGTTGTTCCTCAGAGATCTTAGATACTTTAGCCTCATGTTCCATTGCGACATGGGCATTGTCAATTTCATTATATGGAATCGTATCTGAGGATGATTGGTCGTCCATAATGATCGTGTCACATTCAACGTGGGCTTTAGAGCCATCAGAGTGCTTACCAAAGCGGACTGTTCCGCGGTAATCAGTTGAGCCCCCTGTCTTAGCAATCGATTTTGAAACAATTGAACTAGATGTATTTTTAGCATTGTGGATCATTCGTGCCCCTGAATCTTGGTGGATTCCGTTGCTGGCAACTGCGATGGAAAGCATGGTTCCCCGTGCACCCTCACCATTAAGGTAGACACTTGGGTACTTCATCGTGACTTTTGAGCCAAGGTTCCCATCAACCCATTCCATGGTTGCATTTTCTGCCGCTGCGGCCCGTTTTGTTTCTAGACTATAAACATTATCAGACCAGTTCTGAATAGTTGTGTAGCGGCAGTAAGCATCCTTGCAGACGTTAACTTCAACAACTGCGGCATGGAGACTATCAGAAGAGTAATTAGGAGCAGTACATCCTTCAACATAATCAACACTTGCCCCTTCATCAACAATAATCAAGGTCCGCTCAAATTGTCCTGAATTTTCCGCATTAAGCCGGAAGTAAGATTGAATTGGCGTCTTTGTCTTAACGCCCTTTGGTACATAAATAAATGAACCACCCGACCAGACTGCTGCATTTAGGGCCGCAAATTTATTATCAGTTGGTTGAACTAATTTACCAAACCATTTTTTAAATAATTCCGGGTATTCTTTTAAGGCCGTATCCGTATCAGTAAAAATAATCCCCAGCTTTTCAAACTCATTTTTCATATTGTGATAAACAACTTCGGATTCATATTGAGCAGATGAACCGGCAAGGTATTTTCGCTCTGCTTCTGGAACTCCTAATCGATCAAAAGTCCGTTTTAAATCTTCGGGCACATCATCCCAATCGCGAAACTTTTTATCGGTCATCTTTTGGTAGTAAAGCATGTTCTTCAGGTCTAACTCTGATAAATCCGGCCCAAATTTTGGCATCGGTAATTCTTTATAAATCTTATAGGCCTTAAGCCGGTAATCCAGCATCCATTGGGGTTCATGCTTAGCAGCTGAAATTTCACGGACAGTTTCTTCTGTCAGCCCTCTCCCAGTTGAATATTCCGGCTCAACATCATCATGAAAGCCGTATTCGTACTGGTCATTATTATTTATAATGCTCGCTGCATCATTACTCATTATTTTCTTCCTCCTCGCTATCCTTCAACAATGCTCGTTGTAATGCCCACCATGAGAGCGTGGCGCACTTTATTCGAGCTGGGAATTCCATAATACTGGTAAGAATCCGGGCATCCCCTAGTTGATCTAAGTCAGCTTCTGAATGTTCTTTGCCAATTGCCATATCAGAAAAAGTCTTTGCCATCGCAAGGGCTTCTTCAGTTGTTTTTCCTTTAACAGCATCGGTCATCATGCTTGCTGATGCTTGACTAATGGTACAACCATCACCAGTATAGGCAATATTTTTGATCTTGTTATCTTCTACTTCGACCTGAAGATTAATTGTATCTCCACAAGTAGGATTATGAAGGGTCATTGCATTCGTAGTAGTTGCTAATTCTCCCTTATTATGTGGATGATCGGCATAATCGAGAATCACTTCACGGTATAAACCATTTAACTTAGATAGTCCCAATGTTAAAGAACTCCTTTGTTTCTTTGATTGCATTAATTAATTGATCAGCATCTTCTTTAGTATTGTAAAAATAAAAACTGGCACGAGCGGTTGCCGTTACTCCCAAGTCTTCCATGAGTGGCTGCGCACAATGGTGACCGGCGCGGACTGCTACCCCATCCATATCAAGGGCCGTAGCAACATCATGGGGATGAAGGCCTTTGATGTTAAAGGCAATTACCCCAGTATGCTTTGCTGGCGATTGCGGACCGTAAACTTCGACATCTGGAATGGCAATTAACTTGGGCAAAACATAGTTAACAAGTTCCTGTTCTTTTTGCACAATCCTATCCATTCCAATACCATTTAAATAATCAATTGCGGCTCCAAGACCAACTGCCCCGGCAATATTTTGGGTTCCCGCTTCAAATTTAAACGGGATATCAGCCCATGTACTCTCATCCCGGTGAACATCATTAATCATTTCCCCACCGTATTGGTAAGGAGGCATCGCTCGTAATAAACTCTCTTTTCCGTATAAAACCCCAATTCCCATCGGGCTCATCATCTTATGACCAGAAAAAGCGTAAAAGTCAACATCAAGATCTTGCACATCGACTGGCATATGGGGAACCGCTTGAGCTCCATCACCGACAACGATTGCCCCATGTTGGTGCGCAATCGTTGCTAATTCTTTCAAGGGCGTCACTGTTCCTAATACATTACTAGCATGGGCTACTGCCACAATCTTTGTCTTATCGGTAATTTTATTTTTAGCATCTGCAAGATCAAGTTCGCCATCTGGAGTTAATTCGATATATTTCAGGGTAGCACCCTTTTCCTTAGCTAATTGTTGCCAAGGAATAAGGTTACTATGGTGTTCCATGATTGAAATAACAATCTCATCACCAGGTTGAATATTTTGTTCGCCATAGGTTGCAGCGACGAGATTCAACCCATCCGTACATCCCTTTGTAAAGATAATCTCATTAGCACTCGACGCGTTAATAAACTTTTGCACTTTTTTTCGCGCCTCTTCATAATCCTTAGTTGCACGTTCTGCTAGCGTATGAACCCCTCGATGAACATTTGCATTATCTTGTTCATAAAAGTTAACAAGTGCCTGAATTACCTGATGCGGGCGCTGAACAGTCGCAGCATTATCAAGGTAGGCTAAACGTTCATCATTAACCCGCTGATTAAGGGCTGGAAAGTCGGCTAAATAATCATTCGTATTGTTGTCCATCGGCGAGCTTCCTTTCAAGAATCGTAATTAACTTATTTCGTACATCCGCTGCTGGGATTGCACTCAAGACTGCTCCTAGGAATCCTCGAATAACCATTCGTTCTGCTTGTGCGCGCGGAATTCCCCGACTCATTAAGTAATACATTTGTTGTTGATCAACTGGGCCAACACTAGCCGCATGTCCTGCCTCAACATCATTTTCGTCAATTAACAGAATTGGGTTAGCATCCCCCCGTGCTTGATCGGACATAATCAATACCCGGTTTTGTTGGTCTGCCTTTGCACCATGAGCACCATGAATAATTTGCCCAATTCCATTAAAAATCAATTCAGACTTTTCAAGAATGACACCCCGCTGGTTTATCAATCCAGTGGTATGCTTGCCATGGTTGGTAACGCGGTTGTTGACGCCAACTTCTTGGTCACGAGTAGTTACGGCAATCATCTTTGAGTTAGCATAACCCCCATCACCTAGCAATTCAGAATCCATATCACCAACTGTGGCTCCATCGTTCATCAAGCCGACTGCCCATTCAACGTGCGCATCCTTGCCAATATCGGCACGCCGCTTAAAATAAGTATGGGTATGGGGACCAAATTCATCTAAGGAAGAAAAGTCAATCTCACTATTTTCCTGCGCCATTAATTCAATCATCATATTAGCGGCATTTTCATGATCACCAACCGTTGTAAGGTGTTGGATAAACTTAATGCGGCTGCCACGATCGGCAATTACTAGAATATGCGAAATTAGAGGCTCATCTTGAGTACTGTCCTGAATAATCTCAGCCTCAATTGGCTTTTCAATTTCAACGTTTTTTGGAATATAGAGGAATAAACCGGCATTAAGGTAGGCAAGATGATAAGCAGTTAAGAGGTTTTCTTCGGGGTTAATAGCAGTCATGAAGTACTTATTGAAAAGTTCAGGATATTCGCGCGCAGCAGTAAAGATATCTGTGAGAATAACCCCCTGATCTTGAAGTTTTTGTGACAAGTTAACGTGGAGCAAAGTTTGCCCAAACTGAGTTACCTTAATTACTTCATCATCGGTGACCGGTTTTTCAACTAAGTCGGCGTCTGATTCAACCCATTTCAATGGCCGCTCCGCAATAAGGGGCCAAGTTCGAAAATCGAACCGTTGCATCCGTGGCAAACGAAGCTTTTCCATCAACTCCCGAGCACTGAGCCGGCGATCAATCAATTGCTGAGGTTCATTATTTGCCTTACTAGCAGCAATTATTTGTTCTTTTGCTGAGTTTAATTCTGTCATCAAACCGCCTCCTAGTCTTCATCATCTACAAGTTTGATATCAAGACCTAATTCGTCACGTAAGCCAGCGTAACCTTCATCTTCAAGTTTCTTAGCAAGATCAGGGCCACCAGTTTTTACAATTCGGCCACCCATCATTACGTGAACCGTATCGGGAACGATGTAGTTCAAAAGGCGTTGATAGTGGGTAATAATTAATGAACCAAAGTTGTCGCCCCGCATTGAGTTAACGCCCTTTGAAACCACCTTAAGAGCATCAATGTCAAGTCCAGAGTCAATTTCATCAAGAATCGCAAAACTAGGTTCAATCATTAAAAGCTGCAAAATCTCATTCCGCTTCTTTTCACCACCAGAAAATCCCTCATTAAGATAACGTTCAGTCATGGATTGACTCATATCAAGCAATTCTAAGTTCTTGTCGAGTTTCTTAATAAAGTCCATTACTGAAATCTGATCATCTTCAGGGCGCCGAGCATTGATCGCTGCTCGAAGGAATTCAGCATTAGTAACCCCTTGAATTTCAGCGGGATATTGCATTGCAAGAAAAAGACCTTTTCGTGCCCGTTCATCAACTGGCATGTCAACAATGCTCTCCCCGTCAAGAAGGATATCTCCTTGCGTAACATGATAGTTAGGGTGACCCATGATGGTTTGAGAAAGAGTAGACTTACCAGTTCCGTTTGGTCCCATAATTGCATGAATTTCTCCAGTCTTCATCTTGAGGTTAACCCCTTTAAGGATCTCCTTTTCTTCTTTGCTTTCTTCATCTTTAACTGAAACGTGAAGATCCTTTATTTCTAGTGTTGCCATAAAATTCATCCTCCTGACCGAAATATTCCAAAATATTCTCGGTAAATATTCCATAAATATCAATAAATTCTTTACATTCTTATTATATCCGAATAATAAAAAAATAAAACTACTCATTTTAATTTATTTCAAGCGCTTTCTCAAGGGGTGATTTGAATGTATAATGAAGATAGAATATAGTGTTTATATAATTTCGGAATATTCAAGGAGGCAGGTAACAATAATGATTCAACAAAATTATATTCTTCACTCATTTGACTGTTTAAATACAGCCACTGCCGCCCGACTACATGATATGGGCTTGTGTGAAGGGTGTCCGATTAAAGTAGTTCAAAAATACCCCTTTCATGGCCCAGTGATAATAGAAAATGACCACCAACGAATCGGTTTGCGGTACACCGTTTTCGCATTGCTTACGGAGGCAAAGTGAGATGACAACAGTTGCGCTGATTGGAAACCCTAATACTGGCAAAACGACCCTGTTTAACTCGCTCACTGATAAATACGCCTACGTTGGTAATTGGACAGGAGTCACAGTTGAAAAGAAACAAGGGACGCTTAAGGGAACAGATATTGTTATCATCGATTTACCTGGTGTATATTCACTCGATCCTTTGACAAAAGACGAAGCAGTGGTAACTAACTACTTAATGCATAACCAACCTAATATGGTCTTAAATATTACAAATGCTAGTCAGTTAAAACGAAATCTTTTGCTAACAATCGAGGTATTGGAACTCGGTTATCCTGTTGTATTGGTTCTTAACATGATTGATGACCTCCGTCGATCAGGGTATGACTACGACCTTGACCTGCTTGAAAAAAGGCTGGGTTGTAAAGTAATGACAACAAATGCACGCGGACACCAAGGAATTGATCAATTACGAAAAGAAACTATCAATTATAATTCGCTCCATCCTACCCAACTAGATTTAGATTATCCCCCGATGATCAAACAGGCAATCAGGCAGGCAAGTACAGCGCTGGAAAGCGATTATTCTTTTGCGCCCCAAGTTGCGCGTTGGTTATCGATTCAATTCATAAGTAAGAATAAAGTAATCCGCAAATTTGCCCAGGAAAAAGAGCTAACTCCCCTGCTTTCGCAACAAAAATATTATGATGCGCAAAAGTTTGCTGACCAGATCTTCGAAGTCCGGTTACAGTTTATTGAGGACACGCTTGATCAGTCGCGGCATCCACTTAGCAACGGTGGTCAAGTTGAGCTAACGAGTCGTATCGACAAAATCGTTACCAACCCGATTCTTGGCCTACCAATTTTCGTCTTAATTTTCTTTGTAATGTTTAAGCTGTCCTTTGATTGGGTTGGCACGCCACTTTCGGATATGCTTGATCAATTTATATCAGGCCCGGTTTCAACTACTGCCGACCAAACCTTAGCTAGTCTCGGGGCAATTCCCGCATTACGGTCGCTAGTCGTTAACGGTATTATTGCCGGAGTTGGAGGAGTTTTAGCTTTTATTCCGCAAATCTTCATGCTCTTTGCCTGTATTTCCCTGCTTGAGGACTCTGGTTACATGGCGCGGGCAGCCTTAGTAACAGACCGGGTTATGCAGATGATTGGTTTAAATGGCAAATCTTTTATTCCATTAATTATTGGTTTTGGTTGTAATGTTACGGGAATCATGGCCGCGCGAACAATTGAACAGCCTAAAGAACGACTGATCACTACCTTAATCATGCCGTTTATGAGCTGTTCAGCCCGCCTACCGATTTATAGTTTATTCGTTGCCGCCTTCTTCTCACGTCACCAAGCACTGATTGTTTTATCAGTCTACTTCTTAGGGATTGTCGTGGCTTTAGCAATGGCAAAATTCTATCAAGTAATCTTTAAAGTAAAAGAAAGTTCAGTTTTTGTAGTTGAACTTCCGCACTATCATCTTCCCCGTCTTGATGTAATTTGGCACGGCACATGGGATAAGGGTAAGGGATTTATTAAAAAAGCTGGGACAATTATTTTTGCCGGAACTGTTTTAATCTGGATATTATCAAGTTTTGGCCCTAGTGGTTTTGTTACTAATTCGGCTAATAGTTTTGCTGCCGACCTTGGACACATCCTTGTTCCGGTCTTTAAGCCAATTGGTATTGACCAGTGGCAGCCAATTAGTGCTTTGTTTACAGGGATCCTTGCCAAAGAGGTTATTACTTCTAGTATGATGGTAATGTTCCATACAAGCAGTAAAGCATTCCTCATTGCTTCACTTGGTCAGTTTATGACTCCCCTTTCTGCTTATACGTTACTAGTCTTTATTCTCTTATATGCACCATGTTTTGCAACGTTAGCAACTATCAAACAAGAAACTGGTTCTACAAAGTGGATGCTTTATTCTGTTGCATCCAGTTTAGTCGTTGCGTATGGACTTGCATTTATTATCTTTCAGGTTGGTCGATTGTTTATTGGGTGATTTAAAATGAAATTAATTATTAACGTTATTATTATTGCTGCAATTATTGCGTTAGCCTTTTACCTCCTCGTTAAGACTTTTCAACGAGGCAAACAAGGTAAATGTGCAGCTTGTGACTACGATTGTGAAATCAAAAAGCTGGCAAAGAATAAAAAGCAATTATAAAAATCTGGAGACGTGTGGTTATTTTCCACGCTTGCTATTGTTCGTAAAAACGAGGTTGGGAGAAAACAAAAGTTTTCTCTCAGCCTCGTTTTTTACTCATTATTTAATTTTTCTCGTAACATAAACCGGCGAATCTTGCCACTCGCGTTTTTCGGCAATTCTGAAACGAAAATATACTGTTGGGGAACCTTATAGCGCGCCAGATGTTCATAGCCATAATTCATTAGCTTGGTGGTAGAAAGACGACGATCACTGACGACAAAGGCAACTGGTACTTGCCCCCAGACAGAATCATTTTGTCCAACGACTGCAACTTCATTAATCTGTGGGTAGCGTTGGTAGACCTGCTCAACTTCTTGTGGGAAAATATTTTCTCCGCCAGAGATCAACATTTCATCTGCGCGGCCATCGATATAGAGGTACCCTTCTTTATCCAGGTGACCAATATCTCCTGTCCGGTACCACCCGTCAATCATTTTAGAAGGCAACTTATCAGGCAGGTTAAGATAGCCCGGAGTTAAAGCCGGTGTTTTCAGCAGAATTTCACCATCTTTACTAAGTTTCAGTTGGGTTGAGAATAGTGGCTGCCCAACTGATCCTAATTTTAGGAGTGCATCAGCTGACCGTAATGCAACAATTTGGGAACATGTTTCCGTCATTCCATAACATTGAACAACAGGTATGGACCGTTGCAAACATGCTTCGAGCGTTTCTCGATCAATCGTTCCGCCCCCAAGTAACATACAACGAAATGCTGAATTATAGTGCGTATTAGTCTTATTTTGCTGCTGAATGAGCTTTTTCAGCATAAAAGGCACAACCGACATAATGGTGACCGTTTCATTTGCTAAAATTCGTTCAATTTCTTCAGCACGGAACTTCTCAACCAAGCGAACAGTCATCCCATAAATTAATCCCCGCATAATAATCGAAAAGCCACTAATATGGAAGATCGGTGCCACGCATAACCACTTATCTGCGGGCGACAAGCCTAAATTCAATGCCGAAGAGACTGCTGAATAAAAATGGTTGCCAAAAGTTTGCAAAACTCCTTTCGGCTTACCGGTCGTCCCAGAAGTATACATGATGCTGGCTACCCAGTCTGATTTAAATACTGGAATCAACTCTCCTGGATCAGCATTTGTTATCAAGAATGCACTGTAAGACTTAAAAGGATTCGTCATTCCTGATCGCCAGAGAGAATTTTCAACCAAGCACAACTGAAGCCCACTATCTTTAATCTGTCGTTCAAGCTCTTCACCGGCAAGCCGCCAGTTCAACCAGACAATCGTGCGGCCACTACACATGATCGCTAGTGCTAATTTATAGCTCATCAGAGTATTAGTAGCTAGGAGGCCTACCCGCGAACCAGGATTAAGGTGGTCAATTTTTCCCACGAGTACCTCTACCTGTTTTTTTAATTCAGCAAATGATAGGCGCTCATTACCGCCATCAATTGCAATCTGGTTCGGCTGAGTTGCCGCTTGCTTTAATAGCCAGTTTTGTGTTTCCATTTAAATTGCCTCTTTTATTTATGGGAATTTAGGGAACTGGTCAAAATTAGGGTCCCGTTTTTCGTTAAAGGCATCCCGTCCTTCTTTACCTTCATCAGTGGTGTAGAAGAGCATCGTCGCATCACCACCGAGTTGTTGGAGGCCAGCCAGTCCATCAGTATCAGCATTCATGGCAGCCTTAATAAACCGTAATGCCGTTGGTGACTTCTTCAAGATTTCATTACACCAGTCCAAGGTAACCGATTCAACTTGGTCTAATGGCACAACTTTATTAATCCAGTTCATCTGGTAGGCTTCTTCGGCACTGTAGAAGTGGTTTAAGAACCAGACTTCCTTTGCCCGTTTGTGACCGATCACGCGGGCAAGGTAACCAGACCCATAGCCAGCATCAAAACTACCGACCTTGGGACCGGTTTGCCCAAATTTGGCATTGTCAGCAGCAATCGTTAAATCACAAACAAGTTGCAAGATATTTCCGCCACCAACTGACCAACCTTTTACCATCGCAATGACTGGTTTAGGGATAATCCGGATTAAATGCTGCAAGTCAAGGACATTGAGACGAGCAATCTTATCTGGACCGACGTATCCACCATTACCACGAACTCCTTGGTCACCACCAGATGAAAAGGCCTTATCACCGGCACCGGTTAGGATAATCACCCCAATTGTGCTATCATCACGACAGATGGTAAACGCGTCGATCATTTCTTGAATTGTAACGGGGGTAAAGGCGTTCATCTTTTCTGGACGATTCATTGTAATTTTTGCAATCTTTCCCGCTCGTTCAAAAATAATCTCAGAATAATCTTTAACCGGTTGCCAATTAACTGTTGTCATAACTACTCTACTCCTTTTGTGAGGTCAATAATAATGAACCTATTAGAAAATTTAGATATTCAAACTCAATCAGTCACAGCTAACAAATGCGTTATCACTGTTAAAGTAAGTGATAAACTCAAGCAACCTTATGGAATCGTTCATGGTGGGATAAATGCAGTCCTCGCTGAAACCGCAGCTTCCTTAGGTGCCAATCAATGGTTAGCTGATCGTCAACAAGATCAAATAGCTCTCGGAGTTAATATTACCACAGAGCACCTCATTGCGGTATCAAATGGTGAACTAAAAGCCATTGCAACGCCGATTAAATGTGGCCGACGAATCCAAACCTGGCAAGTCGATATCCATTGTAATGATCAATGCACTAGTACCAGTATAGTTACCCTAATCAACCAGCCTCACCCATAAATTTCTGATCATTTCTTTAATTATTATTCGAAAATAAAATTATTCAGAATTATAAAAAATGGTTATTCATCTTTACTACTATCTTTTCTCGCCTTAACGTTCGATTAATCGTTCTGATTATACAAATTCCGTTATTGTTCTAAAATAAGACATTTGATAAATTAATACCAACGCGAGGCGAACTGCGTGATAAAATTAAACCGTTTTATCTTGCCTAAATTAAGGAATGAATCCCTTCTTTTAGGTCGTCAGTTTACCTATTTGGGGAGAAGAAAAATAAATAGGACAAACACTATGATGGGAAGCATGTCGCGTAAATTATAGTTTTAAAGGAGAGCATTTTTGATATGCGCTTCAATGAAAAAGATGAAGAAAAGTACCTTAAGCTGATTAACAATACCCGTCGCGGAAGCAATAAAGACTTCGAAGAGTTATTTCGCCGTTATTGGCCGCTCGTTCGCCGACTGTGGCAACGATATAATATTAGCGGCCTTGAATTGGCGGATTGGGAACAGGAAGCCCGCGTTGTGATGCTAGAAGTTATTCGTTTATACAATAATCAGGGGCCGCGCATGTTTAGCTGCTTTTTTAAGGAATGCTTAACTAACCGGATTCGTGATATCCAACGACAAACTCAGGCCCACAAACGGATTCCAGCAGGCTGTCTTTACGCATTAAGCGATGATTTTGCTGAAACACTTACCGACTTTTTACATCATTCCCCTGATGACATTATTTATTGCCGGCAGAGTCTTGACCGTTTACTTTGCCATTGTTCTACATTTGAACGAAAAGTACTAGTGTATCTCCATACTGGTTATTCGATAACTGAGATTGCTGGTACCCTTGATTGCTCTAAACGGAGCGTCCAAAGTGCCTTGCATCGTTGCCACGGCAAACTATTAAAAGTATTAATGAAGTAAGGACTTATAAAGCAAAAATAAGGTGCTGAGAGAAAGCTTTTTATTTTCTCTCAACACCTTATTTTTTACGCTTTCCTAATAAACAAACATGCAATCACTGCAACCAATGCACTGATAACAAGGCCGAAGAAAGCAGCTGAATATGAGCCGGCTGCTTGGACAATCCACCCAATTAAGAGCGGACCAACAAAGCCACCAAGCTGCCCACCAAAGTTAACAATCCCAATTGATGATCCATAAGTTCTCTCCGATAAAATCTGTGCAATGAAGCTAAAGATACCGGTAAATGCCAATGATTTAACGAAATAGATCAAGACATCAAAGATCACAACGCCTACTAATGAAGTTGACTTAAAGAGACCAAACATGAAAACCAGAGTCAGGAATGAAGCAATACTAATCATCCACCGTTCATGCTTCTTAAACAAATGCACCATCACAAAGCCAGAAATAAATGCTGCAATGCCTCCAGAAATAACTGGTAATGGTACTAACCAGGCCAAGTTCTTCAAATTAATTCCTTGTTCTTGTAAGAAATAAACTGGCATCCAGGTTTCAAGCCCTTTAGTAATGATATTCAGGGCAAGTCCAATTACTACAAAAGCCCAGACACGGTGGTCAATCTTTTTCCATTCAATCTTGGGCCGAGCCTGCCCCTTTTCTTGACTATTATTAATTGGCCGTTCTACCAGATAATAGGCGAGCAAAATAATAAACCCACCAACCCCAAGCCAAACAAAGGCATTTCGCCAACCACTGCTAGCAATAATTGGCACAATAATTAGTGGGGCTACTGCTGCCCCGGCATAATTCGATGAAATTAAGGCAGAAGTTGCCTGTGATTTCTCACTCTTATCATAATTTTCAGAAATTCGTTTTAATGCCGCTGCTGGATATGGTCCTTCTGCAATCCCAAATAGAAACCGAATCGCAATCAAGGCAGCAAGAGACCACGCCCAGCCAGTCACCATCGTCATCAACGACCAGGCAAACAGTGAAATAATCACCATCAGTTTACTGCCAAACTTATCAGTTAAGTATCCTCCAGGTATCTGCATTAAAGTGTACCCTAAGAAGAACGCACTGGCGGTTGCCCCTAATGCCGCTGCCCCAACATGAAAGTCTTTTCCGATGTAAGCAAGGGAAATATTCATCACTGTGCGGTCAGCAAATAAAACCATATATCCTAAATATAGTAGCAGAAAAGATCCCCATCGTTTTGCTACTGTAAAGTTACCTATATTTTCCATAAAATTACTCCTTTAATATAAAGATCTTTTTTATTGTAATTGATCATTTTAGAACTTACCACCCAAATTCTAAGAATGTCCGCTAAAATTAAGAACGTCACTCTTAATATTTTTTTGTTAAAATATTAGAGATATCCTAAAAAATGATTGTTAATCCAAGGAGGAATTATGGATTTCTCATTTAAAAAACGACCGGTAAAAAGACTATACGGTGAATATACTATTTTATTCATCTTCTTAGCCTTATGTATTTTCGGGACATACTTAATTACTGGTCATACTTTTATCCTTAGCAAAGATGCTCTCAATCAGCATTTACCCTTACTAGCAAAGTATCGGGAAGCACTGATTAGCTTCGTCCACCATCCCCGCCTAAACTTCTGGTCATGGCAAATGGGGCTAGGCAGTGATACCTTTCAAGTATATTCTTACTATACAATTGGAGATGTTTTCTCTTACCTTGCATTGCTTTTTCCCGCAGCAAAGATTACCCTCGCCTACCAGGTAATTAATATTATCCGGATGTATTGTGTTGGCCTCGCTTTCGTCTATTTCGCTCAACACTTTAAGTTTCGTAATAGCGTCATTTTGATGGGGGCAACAACCTATCTGGTCAATTCGTTTTTACTCTATGCCTGTATCGCTCAGCCGTTCTTTACCACGCCATTTATTATCTTTCCTTTAATCGTGGTCCAGATTGAACGGATATTGCAAAAAGGCTCGCCCTGGCCGCTTGCTGGTGCCTTTACATGGATGCTAGTAAGCAACTATTACCTTGCTTACGTTTTAGGAATTGGTTCATTTCTCTATCTTGTTCTTCGCGTAGGAACGCATTATCGTCGCACGCTTAATTACGGGAAAACTTTTCTTAAGCTTGCCTTTGCGACAATTACTAGTGTTCTCTTATCAGCAGTCTTGCTCGTTCCGGAAATTATCGCGGTCACAAATTCAACCCGGACTGGATCATTGTTTGCAAATGGTCTAAAAACCTATCCTCTTTACTACTACCTCTTTTTGCCCAAGTCACTGATTAACGGTGGCCAGTGGTATTTCATGTTCTGGTCTGCTTTAGGGATCATTTCAATTGGGTTTATCGCTCTTGTTTACATTTATTCCCGTCCCCGAAAGTATCCCTTGCTAACGATTAGCCTTGGGCTTGCTTTAATCATGCTGCTAATTCCAGCAGTCGGCGCTTTCTTCAACGGAATGATGTCAGCTTCTAACCGTTGGACGCTCTTGATCTACCTTCCATTAGCAATGGCCGTCTGTATTCTGGCCGAGAACATTCCAACCCTTGATCAAAAAACAATGGCGGTTCTAAGTTGGGCAACAGGGATTTACCTCATTGTCTTGATCGCAACCTTCTTTTTTGAAAATGAAAATGATATTTTTATGCCGGTTATTTTTTTAATTGGCTCCCTAATGGCCATCTGGTTGATCCACTTAAACAAACTGGCTCATCCTTACCGGTGGTTACTAGCGATTACAATGCTTAACGCCGGGGTGAACGCAATTTACGCGGCTTTCCCCTATAACGGAGATTTCTCTAGTAGTATGCTGAGCCGGGGAGAGTATCAAGCAATTACCAGCAACCGTTACGGTAACCTTGATCAGGATTTGAAGAACAATTCTTTTTACCGTGTTTCAACAATTAGCCAAAATAAGATTATTGACGGCCCGAACCTTGATAATGACCTTACTTCTGGATTGCATAACATTGATTCTTACTATTCACTGCAAAATAAATATTTGGGACAGTTTAATACAAGCCTACAAAATAACCAGTATCAGGCTAACATCCCCATTCGGCAAGCCGATGATCGGACAATTATGAATAATTTCTTTGGCGTCAAATATCTCTTTGTTCAAAGCAATGGTGATAACGCGACAAAGATTCCCGCTGGTTACTTTTTAGATAAAGCAACGGATCCAGTCATCAATTATGATGAGGGGCAACCAAGCAATCCACAAAGCAAGGATGAGTTTGTGCCTACGCAAACGATGCGGTATAAAACGAATTATGCCTTCCCATTACTTTACTGGCAAGATAACTACATTAGTAAAAAAGATTATCAATCACTATCACCAACTGAAAAAGAACGCGTTTTAGCTAATGGAGTTCTAGTTGATAAGCAAGCAAAGCTCCGAGGAATGAAGGCCACTAAGCTCAAGACGCATGTCTATCCCCTTAAAAGCGAGTTAGTTTCTAACCGCTTGAATAAGGTTAACCCGGCTAAATTGACCTATACCGATAGTGAAGAAACTTATCAATTGCAATTACCAGAATTGCAAAGTAAAAAAATGCAACAAAAACTAAAGGGGAGCGAGTTGCATATTGAATTTTCTAAGATTAAGTACACTCCTTTCTCCATGAAAGAACAGATTGCTTACGAACAAGCACATCTCAAGGAAACGGTCCTTAATCCCGGAAATGTTATTAATCAGCGCTATACCCACTATCGCTATTGGCGTTACCACGTTTTAAATGGTTCTCCCGATATTAGTTTTAAGCTTAATATCGGTAGTAAGTTTGGAACCGCCACGATTGAACAAGCGCGACAAAGTACCCTTTCCTTGTTTAAGCACGTTACTAATTCAACGCTTAATATTGGTTATTATGACGGCAAACTACCAACTTCACTCACCTTCCAGCCTTCAAAACTGGGAACTTATGAGCTCAAATACCGGGTAGTCGCAGAGAAGCTAGATAATAACTACTATCGTGAAGTTAAAACATTGCAACGCCATCGCCTAGAGGATATTAAATTTAAACGTAACCAAGTTCAGGGAACAATTAAAACCACTCGTCCTGGCGTCCTTACCTCTTCGATTCCTTATTCTACGGGCTGGTCAGTAAAAGTTAATGGTAAAAAGGCAACTACTTTACGAACAAACCAAGCCTTCTTAGGGGTATACCTATCTACTGGAACTCACCATGTTACCTTTAACTACGAGTTACCGGGAATCAAATTAGGTGCATTACTCAGTTTAATTGGCCTTGGTTGGACCATTATTGCTGGAATTATTACGATCGGATGGGAACGGAAGCAAAGTTAAAGCAGAATAATTCTTGCATCCCTTTCAAGAGACGCTTAAGATAAAATTAAATCTATGGGCAGGAGAAAAAATCGTGCATAAGAAGTTTACCTATATTGTCTATCAAATTATTATGGCTATTTTAGCCGTTATCTCGATTGGGATGTTGATCGCATATTATGCCAAGCGAATCAATATTGATACCTACCCTTACAATATGATTGACAATGGTATATGGCTAGTCTTCTTTTCCGATTATGTTATCCGGCTGATTATTTCACCAGATAAACGCGAATTTGTTAAGGATAACATCTTTGACCTTCTCTCAATCATTCCTGCCAGCAGCCTGTTCTTTCTCTTCCGAATTGGTCAAATTGGCAGAACATTTCAGTTGCTTAAACTCATGCGAATTATGCGTTTGGTCGGTTTTACTGGTCGCCTTGGCGTCTTCTTTGAACGAAATGAGCTGCTTTACTACTTATACATTACGATTGCCGTCATAATGGTAGCTGCTGCGATGTTTTGTATCTCGGAGAAAGTCTCTTACGAAACAGCCCTGTGGTGGGCAATTACAACCGCAACTACGATTGGTTATGGGGATGTGATTCCTAAGACCGGAATTGGCCGGGCAGCTGCGATTGTCCTAATGCTCCTGGGAATCGGTTTTATTGGGATGCTCACCAGTACAATTACTGAGTTTTTTGCCAAAAAAGACGAACGGAAAATTTCCGCCCAGTTAGTCAAAATTCAACATGAAAATCGTCAGCTAAAAGCTGAGTTAGATGAAATTAAACGTTTGATTCAGAAAAATAACCATTAGCAAATAGCCTCCCTTCAAGGATTTCCCAAGAATGGAGGCTGCTTTTTAATTTAAATGACTAATTTGAAAAACTTTGCAGGGTATCCATGATCAATTGGATGAATTTCTCACGATCAATATCAAGGAGGACTTCAGTATTTTGGGGCTTATCAGTTAAGTGATAGTAGTCATAAACCGTCTCTCCCCGTGTAAGATCGCCCTGAGTTTCAACATCGACATTCATTTTGTCAGTACCGAACATGGTGGGATCAATCAACCAAGCAATCGTACATGGGTCATGGAGTGGCGCACCCTTAAAGCCCCACTTAGGATTTTCATGGTACTGTTCAAAGAAGTTTAGGAGACCGTGGAAAGCCTGGGCAACTGGATTATTGATTTGCCCGATTTGCTCAATCTCATCCTTCATAATCTGAGCTTTATGGGTCACGTTCAACGGTGCCATTACCAGTGGCAGGCCAAAGTTCATTACAATTTTAGCTGCTTCCGGATCAACAAAAATATTAAATTCGACTGATGGTCGCCAGTTACCAAGTCCCATTGCCCCACCCATGAAGACAATTTGATCAATCTTTTCTTTTGCCAAGTCGGGATAGACCCGCAAGAATAAGGCCGCATTTGTCATTGGACCGGTGACTACTAATGTAACCTTTTCATCACTTTTACGAAGAGTTTTAGCAATCAACTCAATAGCAGGAATTGGTTGAACTTTGAAATCGGGATCAGGAAGGTCCGCACCATCCAAACCTGTCTCCCCATGAACTTCCGGTGCAGTTTCAAGCGGCTCAACCAGCGGAGTTTGATTTCCCTGAGCAACTGGAATATCTTCTCGATGGAGTAAGGTTAACATCCGCATCGCATTATTTAAAGTTTTGTCCGGTGTTTGATTACCAGCAGAAGTTGTTACGGCAAGGACATCAATCTTCGGTGAAGCAACAGCCATCGTTAACGCCAATGCATCATCATGTCCGGTATCGCAGTCAAGGATTATCTTTTTGGTCATTTGTTATCGGCATCCTTTCTTTGTGAATTATTAGTATAGCGGTTACATCAATTATAACAAATGAACATTATTCCGTTTAATGTCGATCAATGAAATTTAAAAAGACATAATAAAAGGACCACCTAATCGTGATCCTTTTCAATATAAGTTATAATTTTACGCTTTCTTTACTAAATAAATTGGTAAAGCAATAGCGCCAGCTAAAAGGGCTAAAATAGTAAACTTCTTCTTTGAATGCTTCTTAGGTTGTGTAGTTTTGTTTTCAGTTTTATTTTTCTTCATAAGAATCTACTCCTTTATTCAAAAACCTATCACTACCTACACTCTTATTTTAGCCCCATTTTGCCTTTACGTAAAAATATATGGGCCAGGTAATTAAAGCAATTATAAATAACCAAACAATTATCTTTTGAAATAGGTTAAGTTTCCAAATATGTTTCATAAGTTCACCTTATTTCTTTTTAAGCCAGCTAAATATCCCATGACGGTGTGCTTGCTTTTCTTGTGCCTCCGTTAACCGGGTAAGCAATTCAGTCATTTTTGCATCAGTATTTACTTTTTGAGCGTCACGAGCTACCTCGCTGCTATTATACTTTTGCTGAAGAGTATCACTGTTAAGCCACCGATCAAAATTAGCAACATCGACAATAAAACCGGTACTAGTATATTGATAACTAATTCGATACTTTCGCGGCAAGTATTGGAAGTACCGTTCCATCATCATTGAACCATTATTTCGCGCCGTACTATCTGAAACCTTATTAAAAAGCTGCTTATTAATTTGCGCTTTTAACTGACCATCCTGCTGAATAAACGTTAGATCAGCACCGACTTCCGCCTGGTTAATCAGCATTGTCCAATCATTTCGCCCGACAAAGAGTGAGTAATCATAATTATCGTCAAAGTAGTCTTTAACAAGCTCAAACATCCCAAATTGGTCCATCGCTTGTTTCAAGACATATTTGATTGGATAAAGGTAATCCCTTTCAATCTTTTGTTCTGTCTCTGGTGACACATCGTTGAAGAATTTTGCGAGTTCAACTTGGCAATAACGATAAAGTTGATCGTTAGCGCGCTCAAGCAAGTCATTTAATTTAGCTTCTCGTTCATCTTCATCCCCGGCAAAAGTTGATTCAAAGCTGAGGTACCATAAACGACGCATAATTTCCGGCTTAAGGGAAAATTGCGATTTACTGTCACCCTCACGACGATTCATCGTAAAAATAAATGATGGGAGGGGCTGAGTTAAACTACGATTGTTAGTAATTTCTTTAATGAAACGATCAAAATAAGGTCGCGTCGTTAAGTCAGGGCTAATATCATCAATCATCATCGGATTAACGGGCCCAGCACTATACATATAATCGCTTAAAACCGTTGTAATAGTCATATTAATATTGGACTTTCCTAATGCATAATTTTTAGCATCAAAAACACCGCCATCAAGGAAATTGCCACTCCCCGTTAGCTTGGCTGCTAGCCGCTTTCCCAATGTTGACTTTCCTGTTCGTCCTTGACCAATCAAGGCTACTCCGAGGGGAACATCTTCGCGTGATTTACTGCTTGGCGATAATTCATACATATTACGGATTTTCCATAACCAGGGCGCTTCAAATAGGAAACACATGAAATCACATGCCTGCCATCCCTCGCCGACTTCTTTGTAATTATCGTACTCATGGGCAATATCACTAAATAGTTGCAGCTGTTCACGGAGACGGTCACCCGTTAAATTCGATGTTATTAATTCCGACTTTACATTATCGCCAACGCGGGGCGCTTCAAATAATTGACCATTATTATAAAACAAGACGGGCTTAGGGTAGAGATCTTCTTCACGGGTAATCTTTCCTGAGTTATCATCGTTTCGAGACACATGTTTAACTACTTGAGTAAGGCTGTAGAGTTCTTTTCCGATATTTTCGAGGTTGCGTTTCTTATAGCCAGCATTACCAAAGAGCTTGACAGTTTGGGCGACACTCAATTTTTCTGAAGCTGATAGTTTCTTTAATTCCTCGTCAGAACTATACTGATCCTTATATTCTTTTACTTCTTCTGCCGGGATAATCACCGCATCCTGATCACCGGTATCCTTGTTTTTCACCATATTCACCGTATCGGTATAGACATTAATCTGAAGTTGCTCTTTATTTTTCGCCTTAATGAACCCGGCCATTTTCTTTGCGTCCAGATAGGTAGTCGCATGGCGAAGGTTATCGTTGAACATCTGGACATGGCATTGATAAAGCGGATCAGTTTGCATTCCATAATCACTGTCGAGTTGTTCTAAATTATGATGAATTGCTGCTTCGGTTAAATTCATTGAACCGGCAAATGAGAGATACCGGTCATCACTTGTCACTAAGTACATTTTGGTATGAATTAATTCATGCTTAGTGAATAAAAGTTGCAAGCTGCCATCTAAAATTCGCTTCGTAAATTCACTATCAGGGTGTTCATAACCATAATTGACAAATTCAGTCCGGTCATTTAACTGTCTCATCCGTTTGCCAATTGATTCTTTCCCATTATCGCTTAAGCCGAGGATCAAAGTGACCTTATCATAGCGCGGTAATAGTTGCTCCTCAATAAACTTAATTGAAGAAACAAATGAAACGCCCCTAAATTCAGTCGGTTTTTCAAGATGTTCACCCGCGAATTGCCAAAAATCGGCATCAGAAATCAATTCTTGTTTAGTGTAATCTAGGATATCTAACATATGACTCGCCTCCTTTTTAGTTAACTTTCAAATTATATCATGAAAAAAAGAACCACCCGCAAGTGATTCTTCGTATAGAAATTAATTCTTCTTTGCCAGCTTATATAGCAAGTACATTGGCCAAATTAAGGCTCCTGCGACAAGGGTTAATAAAACAATCTTTTGGTTCTTTGATAAGTTATGACATGGACACTTCATATTTAATCGCCCCTTTGTTGATCAGTTAAGTTAATTATAACGCATTTGGGCTATAATGTAAGGAAGCGATTTCAGGTTTAAAGAAGATTTAGTATCTTAAAACATATTACCATCAATTTTATATGTCATATAATGTTCTTTTACTTCTACTCCAACTTGATACTGAATCATTAAATTAGTTAACATCTCGCCATTAACCAGTGTAATATTTAAGTCCTTTGCTGCATTGATTGCACCTTGAGTAAATGTAGAAGTTGTAATAAATACACCTCTATCTGCATGCTTGAGCTTAATTGAACCACTAAATGCTGTAATTTCTGGCATTTGAACTGAATTATCTGGTGCATATCTTTTTACTTGAAGATAAACTTTTTGCAAACCTAGTGGATCTTGATTAATAATTCCATCAATTCCATGATCATTTGATTTCTGTGTTACTAAAGCCTGCCCTTCATCACCCTTGTACCCCATTACAGATAACAACTGAACCATTAAGTTTTCAAATTTATATGGATTCATTTTTACCAAGTGATTTAATAATTCATCCTGCGTTTTTTCGTCTTGCTGATTAAACCATTCCTTAACTTGACTTTCAGCTAAAACTCTATTTTCTTGCTTCTGTCCCTTTTTCTTTTGGTTACTTTTTTCTTGTTTATATTTCTTATAAGCTGGCTCATTATGGATCAAAGTTCTCGTTATATTAATTCCATATTCTTTACTAAGCTCTTGCCCGCGACTAGTCGGAAGATAAAGGCCTCTCTTGGGTCGATCTAATAAACCTGAAATTGCTAAATCACTTAAAGCAAAACTAACTCGATTACGCATGACCAAATCGTGACTCTTTTGTGGATAACGCATTTGCAACATGCTTTGCGGTAAATTAACTTCTTCTAAAGTTCTTTGTATCAATTCACTGCTTTGCCAATTCTGCCTTTCAACAGCAACTTTTAAAATAATTCCTAAAAATGCATCCCAAGTCGGAGTACCATCCGCTTGATGTTTTAACGTTGTATAGTCAATCATTTTCAGCTCCTAAAATTCACTTCAAATCGAAGTAATAATCATCCAAAGCATACGTATTAACTGGTGTAATATGTAATTGATATTTTTCAACCAATTCAGCTAGTGTCTGCCCGTCAATTAATGTTACAGTATTATTTCCTTGAGTTGCCTTTTTTCGAGCACGATCTGTGAAATAATTAGTTGTAATAAATATCCCATATTCCGCATTAAAACTATCCATTACGCCTTTAAACTTATCGATTTCAGGTTCAGATACAGCTCCTTTTGTGTACCTTTTACATTGAATTGCTACCCGACTAGTTCTGAATTCATCAGATGTAAAATATCCAAAACCATCGATCCCATGGTCACCAGAACGAACAATTCCACGATCTTTATCAATTACAACACCCATTTTTGAAATCAATAAGCGCGAAAAGCTTTCAAATTTACTAGGATCAAACTTCATTAATTGAGTAATCAATTGGTTTTTCCAGTTTAAATCTTTAGTATCCTCTTGGTCTTCTGGTCCTGTTGATTCGTCTCCGCTTTCTTCACTTACATTATTTTTATTACGTTCAGCACGTTCCTTATTTTTCTTATCCCAATAAGCACCAATTTCTTTTTTCTGATCTAACGAAGGATAATTTGTTAAATCATCGTTCTCTCCGGCCTTAGTAAGAACAATATCCTGATTACGATGAGGCTCTTCAATATATTGAATGCTGCGTAAATTTCGAATACCAAAGTTAAAGTCAAACAAGAATGGTGAATAAGTGCCTGTTTTACCTTCTTTAGTTGAATAGACTTGATCATAGGTTAATCCATCATGTTCATTATCTGCAATTGCTTTTCGAATAGATTTTCGGCTTGCTGACCCACCCAAATCTCTTAATGCCATAATAATTGCTTTTTCTACTGATCTTCTCTTATATTCTGTCATGATTTCACCCATTAAATATATATTCTAAATACTTATTATATCGTAACTTTTTACCATCTTTTTCTCAGTATTATCAATAATTTTTATAAAAGTACGTATTAATGTTAAATGGGAGCAGCATAAGTTGAGGAAAGTTGCTTGCATTAACCCTAAAACAAATATACCTGATAATTTTAAGTATGTAGATCTAGAATCAGTCGTAGGAACTAGTCTTATTAAAGCAAAATTAACAACAAAACAACTAGCTCCATCAAGAGCACAGAGAGTAGCTAAAAAGGGCGATATATTCTACCAAACTGTAAGACCATATCAAAAAAATAATTTCCTGTTTGATATAAATAATTACGATTTTCAATACGTTTTCTCTACAGGTTATGCTCAGTTACGCTCAGAAATTAACAATTATTTTCTTTTTTCATACCTTCAAAGGCAAAGATTTGTTAATTTAATCCTTAGACGGAGTACCGGGACTAGTTATCCTGCAATTAGTAGTAAAGATTTATCAGAAATTAAAATAATATTTCCAAGGAATTCTAAGGAACAAGAAAACATTGGAAAAATAATAAATTTAATTGATGCTCTTATCACCCTCCAGCAACGAAAATTGGAACAACTTAAACAGTTAAAAAAAGCGATGTTGCAACAATTATTTGTTAGTAAAAATAGCAAACAACCAGTTTTAAGGTTTAAAAATTTTGATAGTGATTGGAGGCAGCATAGTTTAAAAGATATAAGTGCAAAAACATACTCAGGTCTCACTGGAAAAAGTAAAGATGATTTTGGGCATGGTAAAGCCAGATATATAACCTATTTAAATGTTCACAATAATGAAGTTGCAATTTCGGATGGAGTTGAGCAAATAGAAGTTGATTCTAAGCAAAATAAAGTGTTAAAAGGAGATTTGCTTTTTACCATTTCATTTGAAGTACCAAGCGAAGTAGCATTAAATTCCGTTTGGTCTTCTGAAGCTGGGACAGATATTTATTTAAATAGTTTTTGTTTTGGAATAAGACCAAAGTCTAATTATGTTAATTCTTTTTTTCTTACTTATTATCTTCGTTCTCCTCAAATGCGCAAACTAATTTATCCACTTGCCCAAGGTATCTCTAGATTTAATATCTCAAAGCGAAGTATCTTAGCATTAAAAATTAATACTCCAGTTTTACCGGAGCAAATAAGTATCTGTAAAGTTTTAATGCATATTGACAATCTCATCACTTACCAGCAAAACAAGCTTACTCAACTAACTACCTTAAAAAGGTATCTCTTACAAAAGCTTTTCATCTAAACAAAAAGGTAAGCAGTCAATAACAGTACGTCTAGCTCTAGCTACCCCGGATCTCCTATACTGAGACTATCATCAGTAAGGAGATTTTTTATTTATGACAGAACAAAATGAAATTATTACCCCAGTTTTCAAAAATAGACCACTTAATTTTAAGAGGTATGTTTTGCTGTAAAAACATACATGCGAAAGAACAAGATTTCATTGAAGCTTAATTAAAATTAAAGCTAGTCTCTTTTTTCTTGTCTGGTAAGTTTTTTCTAGGTACTATTACATAGATGGAGGGATTTTTAAATGATTAAAGTTCGTCAAATATCTACAAAGTCAAATGATTTCAAAAATATCAAGCGGGTTTATAATACCGTGTTTCCACAAAATGAACTTTTACCATTATCTTTACTTAAAATGCGTGCTAAAGCGGGGAAAGCAGAATTTTGTAGCATCTATAATGAAGAAGGAAAATGGGTTGGCTTTTTCTACACGGTCTACAACAAGCGCATCGCCTATATTTTCTTTCTAGCAATTGATCCTCACTATCATGGACAGGGGCTGGGTAGTGCGACGTTAACCGCGATCAAAGAACGGTATGCCGGAAAGCGGATTACCCTTAGCGCTGAACGTCCAGATCCTCAAGCAGCTAATAACGAACAGCGACTCAGACGACATCGTTTTTACGCTAAAAATGGTTTTGTCAAAACGGATCTTTATACTGTTGAAAAGGGTAATGAAAAATTTGATCTTTTAAGTACACAATCAAACGTGAATCCACAGCTTTACCAACAGTTAATGGATAGTTATCTGACTAAACATCGCCGCCATTATTTACCATATAAGATTGTTAAAGAGTAAAAAAGATCCCCACTACCTGCATGAGTAGTGAGGATTTTTTTAGTCTTTCCGATCTTTAATTTTAAATGATAAGAGCAGTGCTACCACAATTAAGATAATTGCAAAGTAAATGCCATAGTGGAAACCATTGGTAAAACGAACAGTTTCAGATCCACTAATAGAAGAACTCCCCCAAGCTAAGCAACTAGTAGCTAGGGCTGTTGCAAGAGCACCGATAACCTGTTGCATCGTATTCATGATTGTACTGCCGTCTCCGGATTCGAATCCAGAAAGCGTGCTTAGAGCACTAGTTTGTGCAGGAGACATTGCTAAAGGACAACCAATCATTAAAATAACATGCGCGCATACAACGTAGATAAGGGGACTTTGCGGTGTGGTAAACGCTAGCATCAAAGCACCGAATAAGGCAAGGACAAAACCAATTAAAAGAGGACGTTTAGCCCCGATACTATCGTAAAGGCGACCTGCAATTGCAGAAGTAGCTGCATTAATAATTCCACCAGGGAGCATTACTAGTCCCGTAAGAGCAACGGAAACTAAGAGCCCTCGTTGATAGAATAACGGTAAAAGATACATCGTCGACAGAATAATTCCAAAGTCAAGCATCACGATTGAAGAACCAATTGTGAAGGCTGGATACTTAAAGATACGAAGATTTAAAATTGGTTCTTCCAGATGAAGTTGGCGATGGGTGTAAAAGATTAAGACAATAATTCCGATTATTAAAGCACTGAGAACTGTAGGTGAAGTCCAACCATCTTCACTAGCCAAACTAGCACCAATAACAAGTCCTGAACAACCTACTGCCGATTCAATAATTGAGAACACATCAACATGCGGCTTAGTAATTTTACCAACATTTTCTAATGAAGTGATAGCAAAGATCAAGGCAATAAATAAAAACGGAATAAATAACCAGAAGATCCATTGCCATGATAACTTAGCAAGAATTAGCCCGGTTAAGGTAGGACCGATTGCAGGTGCAAACATAATTACGAGGGCACACATTCCTAGAACCGCTCCAATTTGTTTCGGTGGGAAGATTTGCATTACCACTGCAAACATTAGTGGAAGAATTAAGCCTGTTCCGATCCCTTGAATCATTCGCCCAATCAACAAAATAGTAAAATTATGCGCTAAGGCAGAAATACAAGCCCCAACCATGAAGTCAATTAATGCAAAAATAATGACTTGGCGGGTCGTAAACCATTTAGTAATAATACTGGACAGTGGCAAGATAATCCCAATAATTAACATATATCCAGTAACTAACCATTGAATTGTTGACGGACTTACTTGAAAAGCAGCCATCAATTTTGGCAAGGCAATATTTAATGAAGTCTCACTAAACATTCCGACAAAAGCTCCTAGCAGCATACTAACCATCATTAATCCTGGGTGCGCTGCTTGCTTACGAGCTTGTAAAGCATTTTCCATAAATATAAAAACTCCTTTTACCCTAAAAATTGCACAAGGATTAGTCTAGCAAATCGCGCTATCTGCTCGTAAGTTATTTTTTTAATAACTAATAATCTTAAGTATATTGATTAAGATTATTAAGTTAGGTTTAGCGTTTTCAAATTCGAGCTTTTCGGGATAAAAAATTCTATTCAGTGATAATAGGAATTTAAAAATAAATGATTTAAAAGGTCTCGCAATAATCTCAAAATAGCGTCGTTGCTTGTATCCTCATTTTATTCCTGGTAGATCAGAATAGAATATAAACAGAATATTTAAATGAGTAATTTGACCACAACATATAGTGTTTCGAATGTCAATACTTCCTATAAGTTGTATTTTGAGCTATGATAGATAACGTTAATTACGAGAGGGGAAATAAAAATGAAAGTGCAAATAATTGATAAGAAGGATCTTCAAAGTTTAACAAGTGTTCAAGTAGTTAAACGTGATGGAACAGTAACACCATTCTATTCCTACAAGATTAACCTTGTTTTAAATGCGCTTAATGCTGATGAGCAAACTAGCCAAAGTGTTTATGTTACCTTATTGGATGCCTTGCTTAATCAAACAACTGTCACTACTAAAAAGATTGCAGATCTTTTTGTTCAAGGACTGGTCAATGCTAATCATGAAGAATTGGCAAAAGTTTACCGTGATTATCGTCAGCATGATGAAGAAGCATTTGCTGAAGCCACTAATCCCCAAAATAAGTTAGAGCAGCTTTTCGACCGAAACTCACGAATTGTTCACGAAAATGCTAATAAAGATAGCCATGTTTTTAATACTCAACGGGACCTTGAAGCCGGAGTCGTGAGCCGTGCATTGGGGTTACGGATGCTTCCTGGTATTGTAGCTAAGGCGCATCTTCGTGGTGATATTCACTGGCATGACCTTGACTATTCACCGGTAACGCCTGAAACTAACTGTTGTTTAATTGACTTTGATGAGATGTTTAAGCATGGATTTAAGATTGGTAATGCTTGGGTTTCTTCACCACGCTCGATTCAAACAGCAACCGCGCAGATGTCGCAGATTATTGCTAACGTGGCGTCTCTGCAATATGGGGGATGTTCTGCTAATCGGATTGATCAATTATTAGAACCATATGCAAAGCTAAATTACGAAAAGCATATGAAGGATGCTGAAGAGTGGATAGTACCAGAGAAACGAGAAGAATTTGCTCGTGAGAAGACAAAAAAGGATATTTACGATGCAATGCAGGCTTTAGAATACGAGATTAATACCCTTTATTCTAGCCAAGGTCAAACTCCATTTACGACCATTAACTTTGGTTTAGGGACAAGTTGGATTGCCCGGGAGATCCAAAAAGCCATTTTGAAGATCCGGATTAAGGGCCTTGGGAAGGAACATCGTACAGCCATTTTTCCTAAATTAACTTTTACTATTAAACGGGGCTTAAATCTTGACCCTGAAGATCCTAATTATGATATCAAGCAACTAGCGCTTGAATGTTCAACAAAGCGGATGTATCCAGATCTTTTGATGTATGACAAGATTAAGGAACTAACGGGGAGCTTTAAGACACCAATGGGTTGCCGTTCGTTCTTACAGGGATGGACAGATCCAGAAACTGGCAAAGAAGTAAACTCAGGCCGGATGAATTTAGGGGTAGTGACAGTCAACTTGCCACGGATTGCCCTGGAGGCTCATGGCGATAAGCAACTATTCTGGGAAATTTTTCAAGAGAAGATGAATATTTGTAAGATTGCCTTGGATTACCGGATTAAGCGTACTAAAGAAGCCAAGCCAGAAAATGCTCCCCTTCTTTATATGTATGGTGCATTTGGTAAACGGCTAAAGAAGACTGACAGTGTCGATGAAGTCTTTAAGAATAGTCGGGCGACCGTTTCACTAGGTTATATTGGTTTATATGAAGTATGTACGACTTTCTATGGGTCAAATTGGGAGCATAATAAAGAAGCACATGACTTTGCGATTGCAATTACTAAGGCAATGCATGATTTATGCGCTGAATGGGAAAAAGAAGAAGGATACCATTTTAGTCTCTATTCCACTCCTGCTGAATCGTTAACAGATACATTCTGCCAAGATGATTTGAAGAAGTTTGGGCGAGTTGAAGATGTAACAGATAAGGAATACTACACAAATAGTTTCCACTATGATGTTCGTAAACATCCGACACCTTTTGAAAAGTTATCATTTGAAGAGGCTTTTCCTAAATATGCGGCTGGTGGTTTTATTCATTATTGCGAATATCCCAACTTACGCCAAAATCCAAAAGCTTTAGAAGCAGTTTGGGACTGGGCATATGATCATGTCGGTTATCTGGGAACAAATACTTCAATTGATCAGTGCTTTAAGTGTGGCTTCAAAGGTGAATTTGAAGCAACTGCTCGCGGCTTTAAGTGTCCGCAGTGTGGGAACCATGACCCAGCAACCTGTGACGTTGTTAAGCGGACATGTGGTTATCTTGGTAACCCTCAGCAGCGGCCAATGGTTCATGGAAGGCATGAGGAAATTATTCACCGGGTAAAACATATGAATGCTGGAATGATCAAGAATGCAGCTGAATTTGAGCAGCAGCGGCAAATGGATAATAAAGCCCATGCTCATATTACTGGTGATCAAATTTAATTAATTGTCAAAAGGCCAGTTGCCCGCAAAGCTACCGGCCTTTTATTATATAGGAGGAAAAAGAAATGGCAGAAACACGATTACCCCGTAACCCTAAACCACAAGAATGGTTAGCGAAGGATCATTCACTACAATATATTGCAGATTATAAGCCCTTTAATTTTGTTGATGGGGAAGGGGTCCGGTGTAGTTTATATGTTAGTGGATGCCTTTTTAATTGTCCTGGTTGCTATAACAAGGCAGCGCAGAATTTTCATTACGGGCAGCCATACACCCAGGATTTAGAAGATCAAATTATTGAAGACCTTTCGCAGAGTTATGTTCAAGGATTGACTTTATTGGGTGGCGAACCATTCCTTAATACTCAGGTTTGTCTGAAGTTAGTTAAACGGGTCCGGAAAGAATTCGGTCACGAAAAGGATATTTGGTCTTGGTCTGGCTATACTTGGGAAGAATTAATGAAGGAGTCGAGCGATAAACTTGAACTTCTACACTACCTCGATATTCTAGTCGATGGTCGATTCTTGCTGGCTAAAAAGGATCTTACCCTTCAGTTTAGAGGGAGTTCTAACCAACGAATTATTGATGTTCCGCAATCTCTTCAAACGGGGAAAGTGGTTATCTGGGATAAGCTTGTTCATTAGAGGAGAAAATGATGGCAAAAATTTGGAAGCAAGAGCCAGCATGGTTAGAGAAAAAACGTCAACTAGCAGTTCTGCTGCAATCACGATTCCCGACTTTACCCAGCCAAGAAGAATGGGTGAATCACTGGCAAAAGAGAACAACTGGCGCAAGCAGGGGTTGGCTTTCCTTACAGGAAGATAGCTTAACTGCGATGCCTCTTGAAGAAGCGGTTAATGAATACTCAACACTATTACAAGAAAATTTAATGGAGAAGGCCATCTTTTGGCAGGATAGCCAGTTAGCGGCCATGCACCTTGCAAATATTGATTGTGGACAGTTTATATATTTGCGTCCACAAATTACTCAGGAGCGTCCAGTTGTCTTTAGTCCCCACCTTAACTCTGCGAACACTCACAATATTATTGTCATCAGTGCGGGGGCTAACGCAGTAATTGAAGAACGGATGGTTAATGATACGTTATTACCATCATATGAAGGGATGGAGATTTTAGTCGGAGCTAACGCGCATGTTACGTACCGGCAGGCAAACCGCTCAACTAGTAAAAATATCTATCGGGCAATCCATGCATACCAAGCCCATGGTTCAACGCTGCAGTTTGAGGTAGCGAGTCAAGTTCAAACTAAAGCTACTGTTGATCTTTATAGTTTTCTGGATGGTCAAAATACTCAGTGGGCCCCCACAATTGCATTAAGTGGAACGCAGCGGTTAACCGCAATGGTTGATGGTTTTGGTAAGGGAACTTCTGCCACTCTTACCCAATATCGGGATTTAGAAATGGTCACTGGCGCACCTTTTAAAGTAAAAGCCGGCGAACGACTGCCAATTAATGAAGATATCCATCCATTAAAAGAATTAGCTAGTAGTGAGCGTTGGCTAAAACAAATAATGACTGTTGAATAGGGCTAAAGTTAATTACAGCAATGTTACAATAAAACATTAATAACGAAAAATAAGTCGTTGAAATTCTTCTTTATAAGAAAAATTCAGCGACTTATTTATTATTATGTTACAAATTTTGGCTAATTCTGGGGAAAAGTTAGCCAAACCTAAGTTACTATCAGGACGTGGCCGAGGTTGATTTGCTTGACAGACTATTAAAATTTTTATTACAAAGTATTACGAAAACCAACTGAATTGATATTTCGGAGTAATCCGCATGTAATTTTGAGGGAGTATAGTAATAGGCGTTGAGAGATATGAGGACTCAACAACTTAAACTAAATTAAACTAATAAATAACTAATTAATAAAAAAGTATTTTATGAAAAGGATGGGATTTTTCTTTATGAAGTTAACTAAAAACATCGCGAAAATCACTGCTGCCGTTGCAGGTGCTGTTGCCTTGGGAACATTCGCTACTGCAACTACTGCTAATGCTGATTCTGTTTACACGGTGCAAAGTGGTGATACCTTATCAAGTATTTCCTATAAGTTAGGCCATGACTTAACTTATGTTGACTCTTTAGCTTCAACTAATCAAATTGCCAATAAGAACTTAATTTATGTTGGTCAAAAGTTAGTAATTAAAGATGACGGTGAGGTAACTCAAGCAACTGCTCAACAAGCTGCTACTTTACCTGAAGCATCTCAAGTTCCAGCATCAGCTAGTGTTGAAAGTCAACAACCTAGCCAAGCTCCGGTGGTTGCTAGTCAGGCTCCTGTAGCAACAAGCCAAGTACAATCATCAGCTGCACCGGTTTCTGCTCCTGCTCAATCACAGGCTCCAGTACAATCTCAAGCACCGGTTCAACAACAAGCACCAGTTCAATCAGTAGCTCCACAACAATCAACTGTTTCAGCTGCTGCACAACAAAGCTACAGTGCACCAGTACAAGCACAAGCTACTAGTTCAAACTACAGCTCAAATGTTAGTGGTAATGATGCTGCTGCTAAGGCTTGGATCGCAGCTCGCGAATCAGGCGGTAGCTACAGTGCTCGTAACGGTCAATACGTTGGTAAGTACCAATTATCAGCATCATACTTAAATGGTGACTACTCAGAAGCTAACCAAGAACGAGTAGCTG
>OFFY01000466.1_pt1 | contig 41509 bp, 37 predicted proteins | sample 1521481 | NCBI WGS metagenome assembly OFFY01 (sample SAMEA3504117, study PRJEB24116) | mouse gut metagenome | biome: mouse gut; feature: mouse-associated habitat; material: faeces | place: Denmark | collected 2011
TGGAATCCACGGGAAAGTATTGGATTCCTATTTTTAATTATCTCGAAAATGACATAGAAATCTGCCTTACGCATCCTAAATATGTCAAAGCCATCAAAGGCAAAAAAACTGATAAAAAGGATTCCAAATGGATTGCCGACCTCTATAAGTTTGACCTTGTGAGATGTTCCTTTATCCCTCCGAAAGATTTCCGCCAGCTTCGGGAACTCGCAAGATACCGTTTCAAGCTGGTCTGTATGAAATCTTCTGAGAAAAACCGCATCCAAAACTGTATGACCGTTTCCAATGTCGGCATTGCCAGCGTGCTTTCGGACCCTTTTGGCAAGACCGCAACCGAAATCATGTCTTATCTGCTGGAACATACCGCTGATTCCATTGACGAAAAAGCTGTCCGCAAATTGATAAAGAAAGGCGCAAAGGCCAAATCCGATGAAATCATCGAAGCCATTAGAGGTTACAACATTGAAACGGATCAGGCGAAAAAGCTGGAACTTGCCCGTGCCCATCTGGATTTTCTTGATGACATGATTACCCAGACAGAAGTTGAGCTTTATGTCCGAATAAAACCTTATTATGAGTTCGTTGAATTTGTCAGTTCCATGCCCGGTATGACCGAGTTAAGTTCCACGATTGTTCTTGCGGAAACAGGCGTTGACATGAACATTTTTGATAATGCGAAACACCTATGTTCCTGGTGTGGGCTTTCTCCTGCTAATAATGAATCAGCAGGCAAGAAAAAATCTGTCCGGATTGCCAAAGCAGGCGATTACCTGAAACCGATGATGGTACAGTGTGCCCTTGCCGCAGTCAAGAGTAGAAAGCAGCCTTATTTCGCAATCAAATATGGTCGAATTAAAAAGCGCCGTGGTCACAAGAAAGCAATCATTGCCATTGCAAGAATGATGATGGTTTGTATTTACCACATGGTTTCTGAAAAGAAGCCTTTCACTCCTACTGATTACGAGGAATTGATGGACCCCCAAAATCATGTGGAGCGTGTTGTTTTAAATGAGAACAATGTTTTTGCTTACCTTGAAACCCTTGGTTATGATAGTTCTAAGTTAGTAAAACGCAGCGATAACTAACATGATTCCGTTTTCTATATTTGTAAAAAATGGGGTTTTATGAACCCTTATACAAGTGCATCCAAAAATACACTTTATTTTTCACTCTTCCTCCTTTTCCATCATGCTCAAGCGGCCTGCAGTTTTTACGCATTCCGCTTCTGTTTTCACATAATAGCAGGAAAAACATACACAAAGAACTCCGCCATGCAAATGCACAGACGGAGCAAGCAGTCATAAAACAGTACGACCAATTACTCGTGATCTGGAATTTCTTCCTGTACCAGGCAATTGGCAGGTTTCCTGGCTGAAAGATCCTCATGCGGACGCTCCCTTCCCGATGCTTGTATGCATCAGTGGACTATAAACACGGATTCCCTAAGAAACCGCTGCATCCGCACTCCCTTATCACAGTGACGAGATCGTACAGGAATCACACCTGTTTCCCTTTTACCCATTGCAGATACGCCCAAACTAAATCTGTAATTTCATCTGCTCCGGCACCAATTGTCTATCTATTATATGAATTTAAGATTTTAACAGTTACATTCATCAATTCACCTTTCTGACACCACCTCCCATTCCTTGATTGCAGATGCAGGCCACAAGCTCATCCACCCCCGCATTCAGCGCAGTAACGGTTCGCATGCCCCGCATTTCGGCCGCCTGCCTCGTCTTCTCACCGATGCATACGGCACAGATTCCTTCCAGGGAACCTTCCCCCGCCATCCGGCAGAATCCTTCCACTGTAGAGCTGCTTGTAAAGACGGCTTTCGTAAACTCTCTCTCCTCAATGCAGGAGCGCAGAGCCCCGCTGCATCCCTCTTCAATAACTGTTTCATAAATTACAAGATCTGTATATTCAATGGAATCATTTTCCCTCAGTTCTTTTAATATCTCTTCTCCTCCCAGGGAAGACCTGGCGATCAGCACTTTCGTTCTGCCGGCGCCCTCACCTCCCAGGTTTTCAGCGAGAAGCCTCCCTAATGACGCCCCGTCATATCTCTCAGGCATAAAGTCTGCCACGATGCCCCTTGCAGCCAGCGCATCCTTCGTTCCCTGTCCGATAACGGCAAATCTCATATGAGCCGCGGCGCGCATATCTCTTCCCGTCTCTGTCAATACCTGGAAAAAACGCTCTGCGCCGTAAGGGGATGTCAGCACAAGAACCTGATACTCTTTAAGCCTTTCCAGCTCCCGGCTGATTTTCTCAAGTTTTCCCTTTTCAGTGACAGGCTCTGTCCGAATGGCCGGAACAGACAGCACTTCTGCTCCGAGCTCCCTCAGGCGCTCCTCCAGCTTATCTCCCCGCCCATTTGGCCTTGTCACAATGATTCTCTCGCCAAAAAGCGGAAGTTTCTCGCGCCATGCGAAATCCTCTGCCAGGCGGCATACCTCTCCCACGATGATAACTGACGGAGCTTTTATCCCCTGTTTCTCCGCCTCTTTTTTTAAAGTCTTTACTGTCGCCAAGACCCTGCGCTGCCCGGCCACCGTTCCGTCCTGAAGGATGGCTGCAGGCATGTCCGGACTCATCCCGGCATCTAAAAGCCCCTCCATAATATCCGGAAGAGTCCTCACTCCCATAAGGAATACAAGCGTTCCACCGGCATCCACAAGGCCTTTATAGCAGATTTTCTTTCCCCCTCCGTCTCTTTGATGCCCCGTCACAATATGCACCGCAGACACATAATCCCGGTGAGTCACAGGAATTCCGCTGTAGGAGGGAACTGCCACGGGGGAAGTGATTCCCGGAACAACCTCAAAGGGGATATCCTCCCGCAAAAGCGCCTCTATCTCTTCGCCTCCCCTCCCAAACAGAAACGGATCCCCTCCTTTCAGGCGGATTACCTTTTTTCCCCGTTTCGCCTCTCTCACTAAAATCTCGTTGATCATTTCCTGAGGTATGGTATGGCGCCCTGTACGTTTCCCCACGTCTATAAGCTCCTTGCCTGCGGGAATCATGCTGATGACTTCTTTTCCCACAAGCCTGTCATAGACAATGCAGTCTCCCTCTGACAAAAGCCTTTTTGCCTTTACAGTCAAAAGCTCCGAAGAACCCGGCCCCGCCCCTGTGAGCCAAACCTTTCCTATCCGTTCCATATCTCCTCATTTCCGGGAATATCCCTTTTTTTATTCCGAACATGCCCTCTTAAGCTCTCTTGCCAGAGCTTTCCCAAGCTCTTCAGGATTTTTCCGCTCTCCTGTAAGCCCCATCTTCCGGTAAATCTTTGTCTCTTCATCAAAATACAATCCCAGAAGCCTCATGCGCCTCTCATCAATAATCTCCGCACATGCTCCGATAGGCAGGGCGCAGCTGCCGTTTAAGTACGCCACAAATGCCCGCTCGCACAGGGCGCACTGCCTTGCCTCCTCGTCAAAGAATCCCTGAAGAAAGGTATTGTCCTCCCCGGCCCGGCCCTGTATGCAGAGAATCCCCTGGCCTGCCGCCGGAACCATCTCTTCCGGAGAAAAATACCGGCTGATGCGCCCGGAAAGCCCAAGCCTTTTTAAGCCTGCCGCTGCCAGAACCAGTGCGCCGTACTCGCCGCCGTCCAGCTTTTCCAGCCTGGTAAGGACATTTCCCCTTATATTTTTAACCTCCGCATCCGGGTAGAGCTCTTTAAGCTGCAGCGCGCGCCGGTTGCTAGAGCATCCGATAGGAGCGCCGTAATCATATCCTGGCTTTCCTTTCGGCAGCACAAGCACATCCCTGACATCCTCCCTGGCAGAAAATCCAATCATCGGAAGGTCTTTCGGAACTTCCATGGGCACGTCCTTTAAGCTATGCACAGATAAATCCGTCACTTTATTTCTCAGAGCAAGGTCAAGCTCTTTTACAAACAGTCCTTTCCCTCCGATTGCGTCCAGTTTCCTGTCCAATATTTTATCGCCTGTCGTCACCAGCGTCACCAGGCGCGCGCCGTACCCTTCGCAGGCATTCTCGATATAATCCGCCACTATTTCAGCCTGTCTGCATGCAAGGCTGCTTTTCCTTGTTCCAATCTTAATTATCTTCATATGCTTATCCAAGGCAATCCTTTTTCCGTCTCTTTCTCCCTGACCAGGACAATGGAGTAATAGCTTGCCTCCTCCGGCATATCCTCCACACGCCTGTGCACCTTCTCATCCTGCATACCGCAGTTTTCCACCATCGCAGCCTCTATGCCGTTTTCCAGAAGGAGCTGTTTTACTTCTGCCATCTTTGACGCCGCCTTCATAAGCACCTTGCTGCCTTTTAGCTCAAGCGCCCCCTCAATGTCATAGTTTGAAGGGATGACGTGCATCTGCTCTGACCGATCGGCAAGGCTGACCCCCAGGCTTGCCGCCACAGCGCAGAAAGAAGGAATCCCATTAATAATCTCCGCCTTATGCCCGGATTCTTCTACAATCCGGTGGATATAAATATAGGTGGAATAGATTGTCGGGTCTCCCAGGGTGAGATAGGCGACATCTTTCCCTTCTTTTAGCTTTTCCATAATGCGCTCCGCCGCTCTCCTGTAGCTTTCTGACAGGACATTCCTGTCTTTCGTCATAGGAGTGGAAAGGTTCAGGCATTCCTTCTTTTCTATATCTTCTATTGCCCCTCTGGCAATCTTATAGCTTACCGCATGTTCCTTTCCCATTGCCGGAACGGCAATGACAGGGCATTTGCAAATCGTCTCTGCCGCAAGCAGCGTGAGAAGCTTCGGGTCTCCAGGGCCTACGCCCACGCCGTATAGTGTTCCGCTCATCTGTATCTGCCTTTCTTTTCCATCTTGTCTATCTTATCTGTCTTATCTATTTTATCTTTTTTAAATCCCGTCTTCCCGGATCCATCCGGCCGCGTCCAGGGCATGATAAGTAATGATCATTTTTGCCCCGGCCCGTTTCATGCCGGTGAGGTTTTCCATCACAATCCTCTTCTCGTCAATCCATCCCTTTGCTGCTGCCGCTTTCACCATGGCATACTCGCCGCTGACATTATAGGCGATGACCGGAACGTTGAATCTCATCGAAGATTCTTTGATAACGTCAAGATATGCCATAGCCGGCTTTGCAATAACCATGTCCGCGCCCTCCCTTAGATCCTGTTCAATCTCCCGAAGCGCCTCTCTTCCGTTGGCTGGATCCATCTGATAGCTCCTCCTGTCGCCAAACTGCGGCGCTGACTGTGCCGCATCCCGGAATGGTCCGTAGTAGCCTGATGCAAATTTCGCGCTGTAAGAAACAACAGGAATATTTAAAAATCCTTCTTTGTCCAGTCCGGTGCGGATTGACTCCACCATATGGTCCATCATACCGCTGGGGGCAACCATATCAACCCCGGCTCCTGCATAGCTGACTGCTATTTTAGCAAGCAGCGGAAGCGTTAAGTCATTGTCCACCTCTCCGCCGCTCAAGATTCCGCAATGCCCATGAGATGTATATTCGCACAGGCAGACATCCGCAATGATTACCATATCCGGATATTTCGCCCTGATGTGCCGTATTGCCTGCTGAACCACCCCATTCTCGTCATAAGCTCCCGTGCCTGTCTCATCCTTACAGGCCGGAATTCCGAACAAAAGGACCGATGAAATCCCTGCCTTATCAATCCTTTCAAGCTCCTCATCCAAGCGGTCAACAGAATACTGGCAGATTCCGGGCATAGACTCTACCGGACGGCAGATATCCTCTCCTTCTATGATAAAGAGGGGATAGATCAGCTCGTCTATGCGGACATGAGACTCCCTTACCATTTTCCGTATATTTTCTGTCCTTCTTAATCTTCTCATTCTGTCCATAGTATTTTACCCCTTTTCCTTCCCGCGGCGCCTCTCCGGAAGCTGCGCCAGCATGATCGCCGCAAACATAAGTGCACATCCCGCAGCCTCCCGCACAGAAAGCCTCTGCCCTAGGATTAGCCAGCCGGCCAATACCGAAAAGCATGATTCCAGGCTCAGAATCAGCGACGCGATAGCCGGGTTCACATTCTTCTGCCCTACGATCTGCAGCGTATAGGCCACGCCGCTTGAAAGCACCCCGGCATAAAGAATCGGCGCCCAGCTTTTCATAAGCGCCCCAAGTTCCGGGGTTTCCAAAGCATACATGGGAACCAGAGACAAAAGCCCGCACACGAAAAACTGGATGCAGGACATCTTTACACCGTCAGCCCTGGGCGAGAAATAATCGATGACCAAAATATGCATGGTAAATACCAGCGCGCACAAAAATACCAGTATGTCTCCCTTTCCGATGGTCAGCCTCTCCGTTATGCAGAGGAGATACAGCCCGATCAATGACAGGGCCACCGCGATCCAGACTCTGCCGCCAATCTTCTTATGCAGGAAAATTCCGCACACCGGAACGATGACGATGTAGCATGCCGTGATAAATCCCGCCTTTCCCACCGTCGTGTACTGAAGTCCTACCTGCTGAAGGCTCCCGGCGATAAAAAGCACCGTTCCGCAGGAGATTCCTCCCAGAATCAGATCTTTTCTTCCTCCCGGCGCCTGCACGTCCTTGCTCTTTCTTTCCGTATCTCTCCCGTTCAGCCTGTCCAGAAGCCAGATGCACGGAAGAAGGGCTGCCGCCCCCACAAAATTCCTCACTCCGTTAAATGTAAATGGCCCCAGGTAGTCCATCCCGACGCTCTGGGCCACAAATGCCGTTCCCCATATAAAGGCTGCTGTCATAAGCATCGCCGCATTCTTTAGTCTCATAATTCTGTCTCCTCATTTGTTACTAATTGAAATAGTATATCATATTTTTCCTCCCCGTGGTAGAATATTTATGTATGGCTCCTGTTATTTTGTGCAATATTATAAAACAGAGGTTTTTATGATGAAAAAAAATATCCGGTTTTTCTTTGCCTGCGGTACGATCATGTTACTCAGCGAAATATGGAAACAATACTGCATTACATTTCTTATAAATGAACATGCCTACGACTGGTGGCACTTTCCCTTCCAGCTCTGCAGCGTGCCGATGTATCTGTGCCTTCTGCTGCCTTTTGTGCCTGAAGACATTCAGGAAATATTTCTGACTTTCCTCATGACCTTCGGGATGATGGGGGGAATCTTCACATTTTTTGACACAAGCGGCATGCATTACCCCTACGCCCCCCTGACCGCCCATTCCTATCTGTGGCATGTTCTTCTCGTCATTATAGGCGCCATGGCAGGAATATGCCTTAACAAAAGCGGATGCAGCCCCAAAAGCCCCCTGCGGAAATTTTCCGGCAGCGCCTGCTGTTATCTCATCTGCTGCGCGATTGCCACTGTATTTAACATCATTTTTCATCCGTACGGAGATATCAACATGTTTTACATCAGCCCCTATTACGCCATGGGGCAGAAAGTGTTCAGAAAAATCGCCCTGCTGTGCGGAAACACCGCAGGAATCTTTATATACATCGCCGCCAGCCTGGCCGGCGCTTATATGATTTTTCTTATCTGGAATAAAGGCCGCAGCACAGAAAATCAGCATTGAAAAAAACTTGGCTTTCGGCGATAATAATTAAAGAAGACAACAGTATGTCAAGGAGGAAAATCACTATGATTACAGAACGGATTTTAAAATACCCAGGATTTCTCTATGAACTTAAGGGCAAATATTATTATTTAGGGAAATGGATCTGCAGAGAATGTGACAATACAGACGCATCCGACAGCGCCTTTATGTACCGCATGAGCCGCAGAGAGGGGGAAGATGCCGAAACAAGCCTTTATTTCCAGAAAATCCGAGCTTTTGCAGACTTCGCACTGGAAGTTCCCTACAATCCGGCAAAAATAAGAGAAAATCTCGGCGCGCTGCTGGGAGAGCTTTCTGCTGCTGAGCTCGCCCTCCTTGAAAAACAGCTGGACCATTTTGAAGAAGATTACAGAAGATATTGCGGAGAATTATAAAGAAAGGGGAAAGCGGCCTTACTGCTTTCCCTCCTCTTTTATCAGGTAATGCGTCACGATGGAACCCAATGAATTTCCTGCTACCACGCAGAGGAATTTCCCTGCGTTGTCAATGCTGAAGTTTATCGCTAGATATGGGAAATCCGCAATACAGTGCTCAAATCCCGACAAGATAAATACCATAATGCAGAAAACCGTAATCACCGTATTTTTACAGTATACAGCCACAAACATAAGTACGCCGCAAAAGCAGCCGAAGATAAACATCGCCGGATACCCTGCGGAAAATTTATTCTCCGACACATTCAAAAGCTTTTCCATCACATCTCCTCTCTGAGACGCGATGGCAAGAGTCGGAACCAGCACTCCCGCAAGGTTGCCTAAAAGCATCACTCCTAAATCTTTTGCAGGAACCGTCCGCACAAATCCAATCTTCCCTGTATATAGTTTCAGCCCGCAGTGGATGATCGTAAGCAACGCCAGCGAAAACAGCATCGCCCCCGCATAGCGGTTTTCCGACACCGTATTAACTACAACTCCGATCCCTACCAGCATGCCGCTCAAAACAGACTGCCTGATTATCGTATTCATATAGAGTCTCCTTTTGCATATTTTTTTTACTTTATTTTGTTTTCCTTAATTCCAGAATCTTATCAAGAAGACGGGATGCCACCTGTTCCTTTTCCATTATCGGCAGATCTTCCTGAAAATCCTTCCCTATCAGCGTCACGATATTCGTATCTGTCTCAAAGCCTGCTCCCTGTTCTTTTAAGTTATTCGCGGCAATCATGTCCAGGTTCTTCTTCACGAGCTTTTTTCTGGAATTTTCAACCAGGTTCTCCGTCTCCATGGAAAAACCGCACAGAAACTGGCCGTCTCTTTTATGGCTGCCCAAAAAGCCCAGGATGTCATCCGTGCGCTCCATCTCAATTTCTAACTGGCCGCCGGCTTTTTTCACTTTCTCCTCCGCCACCCGGCAGGGGCGGTAATCCGCAACGGCCGCAGCTTTAATGATGATATCCATCTCCCCGCTTCTTTCTACAACCGCGTCATACATCTCTTTTGCCGACACTACCGGAACTACCTCCGTGAACATCGGCGCTTTAAGCGCTGTCTTCCCTGTCACAAGAGTGACGCAGGCGCCCCGAAGCATGCACATCCTGGCAATTCCGTAACCCATCTTGCCCGATGAATGATTCGTGATATACCGCACGGGATCAAATGCCTCCTGAGTAGGGCCTGCCGTAACAAGAACCTTCATCCCCTCCATGTCTCTTTTGTCTCCTGAGAACGCACAAGCTTTATACACATACTCCGCCAGCGTCTCCGGCTCCGGCATCTTCCCTGCACCCACATCCCCGCATGCAAGATATCCTCTGTCCGGCTCTGCAATCTCCACGCCGTAACGCCGCAAAATTCTTATATTGTCCTGGGTCACCGGATTTTCATACATAGCCGTGTTCATCGCCGGAGCGGCAATCTTCGGGCACCGGCAGGCCAAAACCGTCGTCGTCAGCATGTCATCCGCAATCCCGTGGGCAAGCTTTGCGATTACATTGGCTGTGGCCGGGGCTATGATTACTGCATCCGCTTTTTTTGCCAGTGCTATATGCTCTACCTTAAACTCAAAGTTCCGGTCAAAAGTGTCTGAGACACATTTGTGGCCTGTCAATGTCTCAAATGTAATCGGGTTGATAAAATTCTTCGCATTCTCCGTCATGAGAACACGTACCTCAGCTCCGGCTTTCACAAGCAGGCTTGCAAGAGACGCACTTTTGTATGCGGCAATCCCCCCTGTAACGCCCAGAAGAACCGTCTTTCCTTTTAACATATGTTTCCCTTTCCGATAAGCTTTATCTCTATACTGTTGTTTCTATTCTGTTTTTTCACGCATCTACTTCTAAGTTTACCACAAAGATTGTAAAATTAACAGCATCCCTTTTCTCCGATATAAAAATAACAGAGCTTGCCGTTCTTTCCATACAATGTTATAATACATCCGTAATTGTATTGTATCCCGCTTAAGCGGGAATGATAACAAGGAGGATTTGAACAATGAAAACAAAAAAACACGACACTCGTTGGATGGTCAGCGTCGCACTTATGGCAGCCATTGTCATCGTACTGGCTAACACGCCCCTGGGAATGATACAGCTGCCAGTCATCAAGGCGACAACTGTCCATATCCCTGTCATCATCGGAGCCATACTGCTGGGCCCCTGGGCAGGGGCTATTCTCGGCGCAGTATTCGGAGTCTGCTCTCTGATCAGCAACACCATGGCACCGACTCTTTTATCCTTTGCCTTCTCGCCCTTTATGAGCACTACAGGGATTCCCGGAGCGCTTAAAGCCATCTGGATTTCCGTGGGCTGCCGCATCTTAATCGGCGTAATCGCGGGATGGCTGTGGATTGCCCTGGAAAAAATAAAAATGAACCATCTTGCGGCGCTTCCAATCGTAGGTTTCGCCGGCTCAATGGTTAATACCGTGGCTGTTATGGGAAGCATCTACATTCTGTTTGCACAGCAGTATGCCGAGGCAAGGGAAGTTGCAGTCAGCGCTGTCTGGGGACTTATCATAGGTACGGTGACCGCATCCGGCATTCCAGAAGCCATTGCGGCATCTATTTTAGTTCTGGCTCTTGGAAAAGCCTTAATCCAAGTTTTCCGAAGGATGGGCTCAGGAGCGCCAAACATGCAGGCTGCAAAATAGGTCATGAGATAATAAATACATCATATCATTTTTCACTTGACAATTACCGCTGTTATATGTTATAAATATCTAGTGCGATATGCATGTACAGGGGATTGGTCAAGTGGTATGATAGGGGTCTCCAAAACCTTTGGCGGGGGTTCGATTCCCTCATCCCCTGTTTTTAAAAAGCTGAAAACCGTGAATTTTCATCGGTTTCCAGCTTTTTTATAATCTTATTTATTTCCTTTCTGCGGGTTCAGCATCTCTCTTATCACATTCTTCAGATGCTCCATATCCAGCGGTTTCGCTACGTGTTCGTCCATCCCCGCATTCCTGGCATCTTTCACATCCTCTGAAAAGGCGTTTGCCGTCATTGCAATGATCGGCACTGTCTCTGCCTGAGGATGGCCGCACATCCGGATGGCTCTCGTGGCTTCATACCCGTTCATCACCGGCATCTGGATGTCCATCAGAATCAGGTCATACTCACCAGCCTTTGACTGTTTAAATTCATCAAGAGCCTCTTTTCCGTTCCCCACTATATTGCATATCGCTCCAGTCATCTCCAGCAATTCCAAAAGAATCTCTGCGTTCAGCTCATTATCCTCCGCCGCTAGAATGTGCTTTCCTTCAAGAAGGTCATCCTGTTCCTCGGACGGCTCCTTCGCCCCGCCTTCTTCCTTAAGATTATCTATCAGCAACTTAAAATTACTGAGGAAGAACGGTTTCTGAAGAAAACCGTCAACGCCTGCGTCAGCTCCCTCCTCCTCTATCCTATCTATGTCGTAAGCCGTCAGTATCATAACCGGCACGCGGGCAGGCACAATCCTTCTGATGCGCCGTGCCGTCTCAATCCCATCAATGTCCGGCATCTGCCAGTCAATAAGAATCAGGTCATAGCCCTGCCCCTGCGCTTCGGCTCTCTCTGCCATCTGAACAGCTGCAAGCCCTCTCCCGGCGCTGCTTACATTCACTCCCGTATCTGTCATCGCATTGCTTATACCCGTACAGATCTCTTCCTCATCATCTACAACAAGCAAGTTTGTAACTCCATGTTTTTTCCAGAAGTCCGGATCTGTATCCTGCTCTTTGATCCGCAGCCCAATGTCAAGCGTGAAAATGCTCCCCTTGTCAGGCTCGCTTTTCACTTCAATCGTTCCCCCCATCAAATCCACAAGATTCTTCGTAATGGCCATCCCAAGCCCGGTTCCCTGAATCTCTGCCGTCTTGGCAGTGCTTTCCCGGCTGAACGGGCGAAAGATATTCTCCATATACTCTTTTGACATGCCAATGCCGTTGTCACTGATGACGAATCGGAAATGTGCATAATTTTTCGTGCGCTGCTCCAGCTGCCGGACAGTCATCTCAACATTGCCGCCCACTGGCGTATACTTCAACGCATTGGATATAATGTTAATAAGTATCTGATTAATCCTAAGCCTGTCTCCCAGCACTTCTTCGTTGCAGATATCATAAACAGATATTTCAAAACTCTGTTTTTTTGCCTTTGCCTGGGGCATCATCATCGTCCTTAGCTCATCTACGATCTCCGCAAGGCTGAATTCGGAAATATTGAGAGTTGTCTTCCCGCTCTCGATCTTGCTCATGTCCAGCACATCATTGATAAGCCCAAGCAGATGCTGGCTGGAAGATACGATTTTCGCCGTATACTCCCGAACCTTTTCCGGATTATGGCAATCACGCTGCAAAAGTGCGGAAAATCCTACAATCGCGTTCATAGGCGTGCGGATGTCATGGCTCATATTGCTCAGGAATGTGCTCTTGGATTCATTCGCCCGTTTTGCTATCTCCAAAGCATCTTTGAGCGCCTCTTCGCTCCTCCGTTCACGGGTCCTGTCCGACATAACCGCTACAAATCTCTCCGAATCATTTACAGACCTTTTAAATATTGTCTCAACAAACCATCTGCGATCGCCTTTCTTTCTGTGTATGCGTTCCCCCTCGTGCGATACAGAGCCTCCCAGTTTCAGATTCTTCACAGAATTATAATCGATGTTTTCACCGTCATCTGCAAGAACACGCTCCAGCACCCTTATATTGGCCTTCACCTCATCCGGGGATATCCCCAGTATGCGCTCCACATTAGGGCTTACATATTCCACGGCCATGTCATCCATAGTGAATGTCAGGAATATGTCATCCGTATTATTGGCCAGTATGCTGAATAACTGCTCCCGGTACTGTACGTCGCCTTCTTTTTCCATAATCTGTTTCTGGCTCTTCCTTCCCATATAGACAAAGGCCGCGCCTATAAACAGGATCCCGCCAAACAGAAACATAAATGTCCGGGAGTTCTTCAGAATTTCATTTGAATGTTTCATAATCACAGCATTCGGAACAATTGCAACCAGATACCAGCCGTCCGTTCCGTCAACCGGCGTAAAAGCGAGTACATGTTCTTCTCCGTCAAGCACAAATTCCCTGACACCATTTCCCTCATTTGCCATGCTGTCCTTAAATTCCCTGGTTTCATCTCTCCCATTACCGGAAGTCCCCACGGTTTCTAATATGTTGGAATACATGCCGGTCTCCTTATGGGTAGACTGCGTCAGAATGTCTCCGTCCTTATTTACGATAAACGAAAATCCCGCGTCATTGTAGAATGAAAGCATGAACTCCTCTGCAACCACAGCCAGCGGGCGCTTTATCTCAACGATTCCCTCTGTTCCATCGTCAAACACAAAGCGCTTGTAGCCTCCAATTACTTTTTCTTCCATATATTCATCCATATAAGGTTCTCTAACACCTCTATCTGCAAACCCTTCATATATGGCCATTTCATCCTTGTCTATTTTCCTTGCCGCCTTGCCTTCATTCGAATACATGATTCTAAGTTTTTCACTTATGACAGTAAAATGCGCTTCCGACTCTTCAAATGAATCTATGCACTCTATAATTGCAGATTCGTCATCGGACTTCTCCATAACAAGGTGTTTCTCGATCCTATCAAGTATCTGCATATCCTTATCTATATATATCTCAAACGCATGGCCGCCCTGGGAAGTCACTTCCAAAACATTTGAAATGGCCTGTTCCCACAGAGAATCCCGTATATCTCTCAAATAATAAAATATGCTCACCGCAAATACTGCCATTACAATGCATGCCGGGAATATTCCTTTCAGCCATCCGGTACGTTTTTTCATCTCATATCCCTCCACGTTCTAACCACTGGGTCGCCCCAACTGACTGCACTGCTGCTGCGCCGCAGCGGTTAGCATATTCTGCACATCTGTAAAGCTCCTCCCCTTCCGACAGGGCATAGATAAATCCCGCCGCAAAACTGTCTCCTGCTCCTGTCGTATCAATACAGGAAACATCCCTCACAGCCGGAACCACATAGGACTCCTTCTCCGTCTTTACAAGACATCCTCTCGCCCCGCACTTTATGATTACGTGTTTTACGCCTGCCTCAAGGAACTTTTCCGCAGCCTTCTCAGAATCCTCCTCCCCCGTCAGAAGACATGCCTCCTCTTCATTCGGAAATAGATAGTCGATATAGGAAAACGCCGCAGCCATATCCTCAAGGGTCTCGCCGCTTTTTCTCTTTGTCATATCGGCACATATCACCATGCCCTGGCTCTTTGCCTGGGAAAATATCCGGACCAGTTCCTCTGCTTTTATGTCCGGAAACACAAAAATACTTGCAAAGCACAGAATCTTAGCCTCTCTCTCAAAAGGCATCCTGACATCGTCTATTGTCAGTTTCCTCAATGTCCCGTTAGGATTTGTAAGGAAACTCCTCTCTCCATTTTCCCGTACAAGAACCACATTGATTCCCGTAGAAACGCCCTTCTTTATCTGACGGTCTTCCAGAACGATTCCATATTCCCTGCACAAGCCTCTGATAAACCTCCCGGCGCAGTCATCCCCGACAATCGTCTCAAGCCGGACGTCTTTCCCAAGCTTCGCAAGGATAAGCGCTTCGTTCAGAGCGTCCGCCCCCAGAGACATGCTGATATCCTCTGCAGGATATGAACCTGTCTCAAACACTGCAGGACTTGCAGGACGTACCAGTATATCTATAATCGACGCGCCAATAATGACAATCTCCGACATCACTTTCTCCATTCATCTAAACTGTTTCTTTTCCATTATAATGTCTGAACCTTGTATACGCAATACAAGAATAAAAAAAACAGCTTTTGGAAACTTCTTTCCAAAAGCTGTCTTTGTCATTCATTACGAATAGCCTTAAATTAATTATTTAAGATTAACCTCAGCGCCCTCAGCCTCAAGTTTAGCCTTGATCTCCTCAGCCTCTTCCTTGGAAACGCCTTCTTTTACTACCTTCGGAGCTTCGTCAACTACAGCCTTAGCCTCTTTCAGCCCAAGACCTGTAATCTCACGGACAACTTTGATAACCTTAACCTTGGAAGCACCTGCAGATACAAGCTCTACGTTGAACTCTGTCTGCTCTTCCTCAGCTGCTGCCTCTCCGCCTGCTGCCGCAACCACTACGCCTGCTGCTGCAGATACACCAAACTCTTCTTCACATGCTTTTACTAATTCATTCAACTCTAATACTGATAACTCTTTGATAGCATCAATAAATTCAGCTGTTGTTAATTTTGCCATTTTATTATCCTCCTATAAAATATAATTCATTTTCATCCTGCACGCCCAAACCGCATGCACAAAACATCTTACTCCTCTGCCGGAGCTTCTGCTGCTCCTGAACCCTCGCAGGCAGCCGCGCCGCCCTGCTCTGCAATCTGATTGAGAACACGGGCCAGATTGGTAATCGGTGACTGTAAGCTTCCAAGCAATTTGGAGAGAAGTTCTTCTCTTGACGGAATGCTTGCCAGAGCCTGCATTCCTTTTGCATCATAAGCTTCACCCTCAACGACACCGGCCTTGATCTCAAGAGCCTTTGCGTCTTTCGCAAATTTGGCAAGGATTCTTGCCGGAGCCGTCGCGTCATCCTTAGAAATCGCCAGTGCGCTCGGTCCTTCCAAGTGCTCGTCTAAAGCAGCGAACTCTGTTCCTTCAAAAGCTCTCTTCATCATAGTGTTCTTACAAACCTTGTATGTGATGCCTGCTTCTCTTAACTGCTTACGAAGAGCTGTATCCTGCGCTACAGTCAGTCCGCGGTAGTCAACCAGCACAACGCTTGCCGCGTCTTTCACATCATCTGCAATAGCCTGTATGATAGGTTGTTTTAATTCAACTTTTGCCACGAATGGTGCACCTCCTTATATTATTTTAGGTATGCTGCCAAAAAAGCCTCCGCGCCCAAAGACGCAGAGGCATAAATTCACACTGAATTTAGTTCTTCCTCGGTAGGCGTTTTAATCCTTACGCTTCACAGCACCTACTGTCTTCGGCAGTTACCTGATAAAGATAACACATCATAGGTAATGTGTCAACTATTCTTTTATAACCAACCAGAATATTTTCCGTATAAGACTTTCTATTCATCGTCCGTAAAATCAGATAGGGCATCTTCCATGCTGTACTGAGTATGCTGCTCAATCGCTTTTTCTACGGCATCCACATCCCTCTTCTTAATGGCTTCATATATCTTTCTATGATAATCCTTCGCCTTTCCCCTACGCTCGGCTTTCTGCGACGTTATAGCTCGAAAAGCCCGCATCTGATCCCGCAATATAGAGTAGTCCTCTATCAGCCTGCTGTTCCCCGTCAGTGCCGCGATGCAGCCGTGAAAACTCTCATCAGCTGAGATAAACTCAACCCCTTCCGCGTCTATGCGTTCTCCGTTATATGCCTCGTCAATAATCTTCTCAGCTTCCGGCATCACGTCAATGATTTCCTTTATGACCTTTTTGGCGGCATAAACGTCCATCATCTTTCGCAGCTCATATACTTCACTGATGTCCTTCTTCGTAAATTTGCAGACATGGTAGCTCTTCCCTGTCTTTGTCACCAAGCCTTCCTTCTGCAGCTTAAAAAGAGCCTCCCTCACGGGCGTCCTGCTTATCCCGTACATCTCGCTGAGTTTTGCCTCGATTAACTGCATCCCCGGTTCAAACTTTTTTGTAAGAATATTTTCCTTTAAAACATCATAGACTTTTGCATTCAGCGCTTCTACCTTCAGTTTCATATAAACCTCCGCTCTTGGTATACCGTACTCTAAGTACAATTATATATTAACATTATTTTCCTGTCAAGAAAAATCTCAAATAAAGAGCTTAATTAAAAACCCCGGCTGAACCATACATCCAGCCGGGACACAAATTTTTGCTATCTATAACCTTTTCACAAGCGCATATGCGTCATACAATGCATCTGCTATCCTTCCGGGCTTATTGCTGTCTCCAATCCAATAGACCTGCATGCCGCTTTCTCCAACCACTTTTTCCGGACACAGCCCTCCTGCCAGTATCACGGTATCAGCATCTATCTCTTTCACCTCACCGTTCATAACGTTTTTCACTGAAACGCTGCCTTCTCTGATCTCCTCAACCATCATGGAAGTCAATACGTCCACGCCATTCTCTCTCAAAGTAATCTTTATTACTTTTCCGTTGAATTCGTCCATGTCTGATGCGATTTCAGGCATCATCTCCAAAAGTGTGACTTTTCTTCCCTTTTTACCTCTTTCATTTATTATTTTGTCGTAAAAAAGCTCACCGTCTACTCCTCTCACTCCTCTGAAACAAAGCTCAAGCCCTCTGTAAGAAAAATATTCTGCAGACTCGCATCCTGTGGCTCCGCCTCCGATAATGACCACATTGTCGCCCACAATCTCCGGGTGGTTCAATGCCTCAACTGCCGTTATCACATTCTTCCCACCGCTTCCGGGAATTCTTCTGACATAGTAAGCTCCCGCCGCAACTACGACGATATCCGGCTTTATCTCTCTTATTAAGCTATCATCTGCTTCCGTATCAGTCATTATCGTAATCTTATGTTTCTTAAGCTGGTTTCTATACCATTCTACAAGCCCCGCAAGCTTTTCTTTATGAGGAGGAATTGCCGCCGTGTTCACAGTGCCGCCCAGAAATTTCTCTTTCTCGCAGAGAATGACTTCATGCCCTTTAGCCGCTGCACCGCGAGCTGTTTCCATGCCTGCCACCCCGCCCCCAATAATCAGGATTTTTGTCGGTTTGGCAGTGCGCTCTTCTTCTCCTTTATACATGTATTCCCTGCCGGTTTCCGGGTTCACTGCACATCTTAAAGACTTTCCGCTGTCCAATGTCTTAAAGCAATACTGGCAGGACAGGCACTGGCGGATGTCCTCCCACCGACCCTGCAGTGCCTTTCTGGCATAATCGGGATCTGCCAGCATCGGCCTTGCCAGAGCTACCATATCTGCCTTTCCGTTTTCAAGAATGTCTTCTATGTCCCTTTTTTTTCGAATGGTATTCGCGCAGATTACAGGGATATGTACCGCTGCCTTTACTTGCTTTGACCAGTCTGCGAGGAAATTTGCCGTATCGCCAAGACTGTTTGGAGGATTTGTAAAAATATAAGCATTAGGAATTCCAGCCGACAGATCAATTGCCGCCGCTCCTGCCGCCTCCAAAATTTTAGCTACCTCCACAGATTCCTGCACGGTCCTGCCCCCCTCGGCAAATTCATCGACGGAATACCTGACAATGACTGGGTACGCTGGCCCTGTCTTTTCATGGCACATCTCAATAATCTCTGTGACAAATTTAAGACGGTTCTCAAGACAGCCTCCGTATTCATCTGTCCTGTTGTTATAAAGGGGCGACATAAACTCTGCAATAAGATAGCCGTGCGCCCCATGAAGGGTCACCGCATCTGCACCTGCTATCTTCGCATTGCAGACTGTCTTAACAAAGCTCTCCTGGATACGCTTTATCTCTTTTGGGGTCATCACATGCACATGGGCATCAGGAAATCTTGAGATATCTGAGGCGGACTCCCTTGGAGGGAGTGCCGCCTCAGAGCCAAAGTGTGCGATTTCTATGGACACTTTCACCCCAAAACTATGCAGTCTTTCAATCAGGTTAGACCAGTAAGGAATGTATTTCTCGTCATACAGCATGGGCTGCACGCCATGATTTTTAGAAGACGGAGATACGGATACAGCCTCCAGGACAATAAGTCCCACGCCTCCTTTTGCACGCCTGACATAGTATTCTTCCATCTGCAGCGTCAGCTCCCCCGACGCGCTGGAATAATTTGTATTCATCGGCGCCATCACAATCCGGTTATTTACCCACATATTGCCTATTCGGATCTTGTCGCTTACACAATTCCTCATTATACTACCTCATATAGTTTTTTATTTTAAGAAATTATCTACATTTTCAGAATCAATGATCTCTGGCGTTACGAGAATCTCTTTGTCAATCGTCTCGCCGTTCGCAAGTTTAACAGCCGCCTTGATTGCCTCCTCAGACTGGGAGCTTGTGGACTGAGACACAGAAAGCGTAAGCCTTCCTTCTTTTACAGCTGTGAGGGCGTCGGGCACCGCATCCATTCCGTAAACTTTGATAGAATCCTGAAGGTTCTTGTCCTCGATTGCCTTGATCGCTCCAAGAGCCATATTGTCATTCTGTGATACTACAGCTGCCAGTTCGGTACCTGTCTGCAACCAGTTCTCTACCAGTTTCAGGGCATCCTCTGTTGTCCATGCCGCCTCTTCTTCAAATGCAACCTTTACATCCGGATTCTCTTTAAGAGCCTTCTCATATCCTGACGATCTTCCAAGCTGTCCCTCGGAACCTCTTGGCCCTAAGAGCAGGGCGATATTCCCTTTTCCGCCGATGTCTGCGAGGGCACGGTCCATCTCCATCTTCCCGAGCTCTTCATTAGATACTCCTACGAATGCGGTTGCCCTGGACGGGTCGCTGATGTTCTGATTGTAAACGATTACAGGAACTCCTGCTTCTTCCGCTGAAGAAACCGCCGCAAGAACACCATCTGTCGATACCGGCTCGATAATAATTGCATCCATCTTCTGCGAAACAGCTGACTCAATCTGGCTTACCTGCTTGTTGATATCCTGCTCCGCCTCTACCACCGTGAGATTAACCCCATTTTCCTTTGCTGCTGCCTGCATAGACTCAGATGCCTCAATTGCCCATGCATTTGTCATATGGCTGATGCAGAACGTAACGTTAATCTCGCCGCTCTCATCCTTTGTCTCTTCACTGCTGTCAGAATCAGCACTGGAATCCGCACTGGAATCAGATCCTGAACCACCTGAGCTGCATCCCATAGCTAAGCATACAGCCAGCATCGCCGCACACATCATTGATAACACTTTTTTCATTTTCATACTTTGTTCTCCTTTTCTTTTTATTATCAAAGCATCTTTTCGATGCATTGAATTCTGTCTATTTGTCTCCGCTCTTGCCTCGCACATCCAGATATACTGCGATAATGATGATAAGCCCCTTTACGATTAATTGATAATAGGACGATACTCCTAAAATATCCAGCCCGTTGCTGATAACGGAAAGTATCAGCGCGCCGATGATCATTCCATACCATTTGCCGCTGCCACCGTCCAGACTGAACCCGCCGATTACTACAGCTGCAATTGCATCCAGTTCATATCCGTCTCCGGTTATTGGTGCTCCCGATACAGTACGGGATGTAAGCAGCATTCCTGCAACTCCCGCCAATAACCCGCATACAAGATACGCCATCATTTTCATCTTCTTTACCCGGATTCCAGAAACTTCTGCCGCCTTGGCATTGCCGCCCACCATGTAAAGCCGTCTTCCCGACACGGTCTTTGTCAGGACAAATCCTACCACAAACACGATAATCAGATAATAAACCACCAATAGCGGGATTGTTCCAAAAAGTTTCGCCCCTGCAATCGCTTCATAGCTTCTCGTCACTCCAAAGACCGGCTGTCCTCCGCTGACGATATAAGCCAGCCCGCGAATGATAGACTGCGTTCCGAGAGTCACTACAAAAGCCGGTATATTAAAATAGGAAACTGCCGCTCCGTTCACTGCTCCTACCACTGCTCCTACAAGTATTGCCGCCACAATCGGAACAATGATCGGATAATCTCCCTGAGCAAGCAACGCCGCCACTACACCTGAAAGCCCGACGATGGAACCGACAGAAAGGTCAAACCCGCCTACCAGGATAACGCACGCCATGCCAGTTGCAAGTATTCCGTTAATCGCCGTCTGCTTGAAAATATTGATAAAGTTGTTCAAGTCAGCAAAAGCCGGTGATAGGATGGATAAAACGATTACCATCAATATCAGGATAGCTACCATTACCAATTCTTTGAATGAATTCCATCCTTTTTCTCTTATACTTCCTTTACTACTCATTATTTTTCCTCCGTTTCAGACATAGTTTCCGTATCTGTCGAGCCAAACTGCATCTTCATGATTACTTCCTGGTCAAAATCACATCTCTTTACCTCTCCTGTGATTGTTCCGTTTGACAGTACGATAATGCGGTCGCTAAGTCCCATAACTTCCGGCATCTCAGAAGAAATCATAAGAACCGCTTTTCCTGCCGCCGCCAATTCCCCCATAAGCAGGTAGATATCCCTTTTCGCCCCCACGTCAATGCCTCTTGTAGGCTCATCCATAATAATGATATCCGGATTCCCCAGCAGCCATTTGGAAATTGATACTTTCTGCTGGTTCCCGCCTGATAACAGCTCTACCTTTTTTTCCCTTGAAGAAGTCTTAATCTTCATCTTATCAATATAGTAATCTGTTACCTCGCATTCTTTTTTCTTACTCGTCAAATGATATGACAGCAAATCTCTGATAGATACGCTGCATATATTTTCTCTTACAGAGCCAATAAGGTTAAGTCCTGATACTTTTCTGTCTTCCGTCACAAGACCGATCTTCTTTCTGATAGCGACTTTGGGGTCGGTTATCTCCACCTTTTCCCCGTGTACATAGATTTCCCCCGCAGTTTTCTTATGAAGGCCAAATATAGTTTCTACCATCTCGCTCCGTCCGGCGCCTACCAATCCTGCTATGCCGAGGATTTCTCCTCTGTGCAGCTTAAAGCTGGCGTTTCTTACCTTGTCTTCAAACGTCAGGCCCTTGACTTCAAGCACGACTTCCCCGATGGGAACCTCCGTTTTCGGGTAGACATCATCGATCTGCCGCCCCACCATCATTGATATCAGTTTGTCGGAATCAATCTCTTCTTTCTTGTTTCTTCCGATATATTTCCCATCTCGGAACACCGTGAGCGTATCGCAGATACGGTAAATCTCATCCAGTTTGTGAGAAATATAAATGACAGAAACTCCTTGTTTTTTCAGCCTATCAATCAATCCAAACAAAATCTCTACTTCTCTGTCGGTTATCGCAGATGTCGGCTCATCCATAATGATAATCTTCGCATCCCATGAAATGGCCTTTGCAATCTCTACCATCTGAGTCTGCGCTACGCTCAAAGAACGCATGACCGTATCGGCATTCTTATCAAGCCCTACATACTCCAGATATTTTTGAGTCTCCTCACGCATAGAAACCTTGTCCACCATCTTGATTCCCGCAATGCGCTTATAGGGTTCCTTTCCCATGAACACATTTTCACAGATCTTCATATCCAGGACAGGATTCAGCTCCTGGTGAATCATGGCAATCCCATGTTCCAGAGCCTGTTTCGGGTTTGAAAATTCTACTTGTCTTCCATCCAGGAACACTTTTCCGCCGTCCTTCTGGTAGATTCCCATAAGTATTTTCATCAGAGTAGATTTTCCGGCTCCGTTTTCCCCCATCAAAGCATGTACCTCTCCGCTTCTCACTTTAAGCTCAACTTTGTCAAGAACCGTATTGCCTGAAAACACTTTGGTAATCTCCTGCATCTCCAGGACATATTCACTCATATTTATTCACCTGCCCTCCGCATTTCATACCAATATTTCCCAAAGGCTACTCCTCTTCATCAAACATCAGCATTACTTTCATTGCATTAATCTTATCGTGACATGCGAGATCCATCGCCTTGTCAAGATCATTAAAATTAAAATAATGCGTCGTCAATTTCTTAAAATCAAATTTCTTGCGAACCTGACTCATGAACCGAATGGTTCTTGGCATAAAATGATCCGTTCCGCCGGATCCCTTTATACGCAGCGTCTTCCAGTTCGTCCAGCCCATCTCTACCGGAATCTCACGTCCAAGGGTATGCCCTGTCACATTGACGCGGCAGTTATGCCCTGCAATCTGGAACATCTCTGATACGGCCGCATTGCTCCCTGAACACTCACAGATGACTGACGGCCCGCCAATACCGTCCGGGCAGATTTCCTTAACCTTTTTCCTGAAATCAGGAGACGTCGGGTCAAGGGCATAATCTGCTCCATACTCCAGGGCCATCTTTCTCCTGCTCTCTAACGGGTCTGCCATAATGGTAACTGCATTTGCCATTTTGCACGTCATGAGCGCCGACAGTCCTACCGGCCCGCATCCAAAAATCATCGCATAATCAGATGCGTCTACATACCCTCCATTGCCCCATACGCTAAAGTAACCGATAGAAAACGGCTCTACCCATGCTCCGTCTACATAATCCCAATCTTCCGGGAATTTATGAAGATTGCCTTCCGTGCAGATCAAATACTCTCCGTATCCTCCCGGAGTGTCCGGGCCAAATCCAATCTCTTTAAAATCCTGGCATGCTGACGGCATAAGTCCTGACTTGCAAGATTCGCAGACACCGCACGCCACTACGCAGTCGCTGGTAATCTTATCTCCAGCCTCCAGTGTCTTAATCTCAGAACCCGTCTCTACAACTTCTCCTGCCCACTCGTGACCCGGAACAAACGGTTGAATGTCATAGCGACCCTCCGCTGATTTTCCTTCAAAAATCTCAACATCTGAACCGCAGATTCCGCATGCATGCACCTTTACCAATACTTCATTGGGTTTCAGCTCCGGAAGCTCCACCTCTGTCATCCGAAGATCAAATGGGCCGTGTAAAAATGCCTGTTTACATTTCATTTTTTTACCTTCCTTTCTTTGATTGTACTTAGAACTTATCAAAAATACCAATTTTCGGCAACTCATGCACCGACTTCCATCCCTCGCTCAAAGGTTCCTTAAGGAACGGTGCCAGTTCTTCCCTGCTGCGGAAGGTTATCATGTCTACCGGAGGAAGCTCTCCTGCCGGATATTTCTCTAAGATCTCATCATGTATCAGCGTCAGGTATTTAAGAATCGCTGCAATGGGTCTCTTTGCCTTTTCTGGTGTCGCAAGTTTTGGATTTCCGACAACCCCTTCCGGAGTTCCCTTGCGCTCAATCGCCTGATGGCCCTGCCCTTCACTCCATATGTGCGGCCGGGTATATGCATCTATAGAATTGTCATAGTGCCCGTTAAAGAGATAACTTACCGGCCATGCCTCTTCTGCGGCATCCATATCAATCATATCTGGAAAAAGGAGCTGTGCAACTGCCGTCTCAGCTTCATCCGCATGGATAAACGGCGTGTCAAACGCATGCTCATGCTCTGTCTCAGGAGTAAAAAATTCCCTGACCGCCCGATGCCACTCTACAAGGGTGATAATTGCCGGCAGCTGATATCTTTTGTAAAATTCCTGAACAGCCGCCTCCAGCATCCACCTATGTCCATGATTATTTACAATAACCATTTTTCTATACCCGTCGTCCCAAAGGCCAAGCATCGTGTAGATCAATGTCTCCTGAACTACTTCGTGAGGCATGATTACTGTACCAGGCATGCCGATATGATGATATGGATGTCCTCCATAATTCAGTGGAGGAAATGCCAGCGAGCACTCTCGGCCCTGTTTTGCAGTAAAACGTCTCACACCCTCTATAATCTGGGTCACCATGAAAGTGTCAAGTCCTGTGTTGGCATGCTTTCCATGATTCTCTGTACATCCGATGGGGATGAACACAACGTCGTCTTTGCTGCGTTTCTCAATCTGCCTGCTCCTTGGCGTGGTCTGGATGTATGAGCCCGGTGTTCCAAGTTCAGACGGCGCTCCCATGCCATACTCTTTAAGAATCTGGTCAATCTCTTCGTCAGACGCCTCCCACAGTTTTTTCTTCATCTCTCCAACGCTGGTTCCCATTTCAAAATTAATTTTTGGATTGCTTGTCGTATGCCATTCTTTCTTTTTAAAATTTTCCATCCTCTTTTCCTTTCTTTGTTCTGCACACCAAACTCCGTGTTTGGTATACCGTGTACCAATATTATACAGTACCTCAACATATAATGTCAATTATATTCACATTGTACATGTTCCACCAAATATCACACTATGTTTTGTGCAAAACATATAACTCCTGTTATCTCTGAACCCTTCCGCTTCCGTCTCCATTTTTCAGTTTTTCCACGTCCGAAACAGAAACTCTGTTAAAATCACCTATAATACTGTGTTTCAAACAGGATGCCGCCACAGCATACTCAAGCGCTTCCTCTTTCGCGTCGTAATGGCTCAGCCCGTAGATAAGTCCTCCCGCAAAGCTGTCACCGCCTCCAACACGATCAATAATGTCATGTATTTCGTATTTTTTCGATACATAAAAGTTATCACCATCGTTGTAATATGCCGCCCAGTCATTCCAGTCTGCACTGTGGCTTGAGCGCAGCGTACCAGCCACCATCTGGATATTCGGATATGCCGCCATTACTTTATCGCTCAGCGCTTTATAGCGTTCTGTGTCCAGCCTGCCTGATGCCACATCTACATCAATAGCAATTCCCAGGCATTTCTGCACATCTTCTTCATTTGCCACGCAGATATCAATATATTTTGCCAGCTCACTCATGACCTCCGTCACATTCTTTCCGTATTTCCAAAGATTCTTACGGTAATTCAAGTCGCAGGAAACTGTCACGCCCTTTTCCTTTGCTGCTTTTACAGACTGAAGACTGAGCTCCATAGCCGTCTCGCTTACAGCAGGAGTGATGCCTGTGATATGAAACCAGTCCACATCCTCAAATGCAGCATCCCAGTCAATATCTCCCGGCTTTGCCAGAGCGATGGCCGAATTCGCCCGGTCATAGACTACTTTGCTTGGCAGCTGGTTTGCCCCGGTTTCCAAGAAGTAGATGCCCATTCGCCCCGGCCCTCTTTGAATCTTCCTGGTATCTACCCCAAAGGCGCGCAGCTGCTTTACGCACTCATCTCCAATGGAGTTGTCCGGCAGCACCGTTAAATACTGCACCTCCATCCCGTAATTTGCTAGGGATACCGCCACGTTAGCCTCCCCGCCGCCAAAAGTCGCCTCCAGCGTATTACTCTGAAATAATCTTTCATGCCCTGGGGCGCGCAACCTTAGCATAATCTCTCCAAACGTCAATACTCTCATGATCTATACCCCCTTTTATTTCTGCAGGAGATGCACCGCAAATCCACCGAACTGTTCTTTCAGATAAACTGCAGCCATACACTCTCCCTTATATTTCGCTGTTTCCATATTTGCCTCAAAGCCGTTCCGTTCAAGTTCTCTTACCGCCATTTCTAGCTTATTCGTGCGGATGGCAATATGGCCTTTGTCTCCAAGATAATTAGATTTCATCACCTCGATGCCGCTAGTTGAAAAGTTAGAGCTATTTCCTTCCTTTACGGCAAATCCAAACGCTTTCTGAAACTTTTTGCAGACATCCAGAGACTTTTCAGCATCCTGGCAATTGATCCCTACGTGCGCCATCTCAAATCCCAGAGCCTTTTCTCTCGCCTCCCGGCAAAGCTTTGTAATCCTCTCAAAATATCCCTGGGAAATGTCTTTTTTCGCGCATACCCAGCTTCCTCCTACAGCGTGGATAAACGGAGCCTTTATGTAATCGCCAAGGTTATCCTCATTCACCCCGCCAGTAGGGATGAACTTTATATTTCCGAAAGGTCCTGAAAGGCTTTTCATCGCCGTCAGTCCACCGTATACATTGGCAGGGAAAAATTTAACCACTTTAAGGCCAAGGGAAATTGCCTCCATAATCTCTGTAGGCGTCACGCATCCCGGCGTCACTGCAATATCGCTTTCCACGCACCATTTTACAGTCTCTCTGTCAAAACCCGGAGACACAATAAACTGCGCCCCACAGTCAACTGCCTTTCTGCACTGGTCAAGGTTTACAACTGTTCCTGCCCCCACCATCATGTCCGGACAACTCTCTGCAACAGCCTTTATGGCAGCAGGCGCCGCTTCCGTCCGAAACGTAATCTCCATGACGTCAATTCCGCCATCAAGCAGAGCTTTTGCGGTAGGCACCGCATTCTTTGCATCTTCTATGACAACTACCGGCACGACTCCGGCCGCTGCCAGACGGGCTAATCTATCCATAACCTCTTCCTCTCTTTCTATCTTAAATACTTAAATGTTTTACATAACTGGAAGTTCCAGTCCCAGATCTTCTGCCAGCCCTCTCAGCGAGCTCTCTACATCTTCCGGAAGGCTGATGCCGTCTTTCTCTGCCGCAGCATGTTTGCCCCATTCAATCTCGCCCGGGGTAAAGATTCTCGTTGTTCCCTTAGCCTTCGGCGCATTCCTTAAGATACCCGCCATATCCTCCACCTTATCACTTATAGGCTTTTCGCTGCTGAAAAGCGCCGGGTTTACTGCAATGAATGTGTGGGTGACATTGTTAGGTTTCTCCATCTCAAAACACCAGGACACGATATCGCCGCTCATCGATGTAGGGCTTCCTGCCAGAACCCCGGTCAGGAGATCAACCATCACCGCAAGTCCATAACCTTTATGCGCCGCCATGGGCTGCATCGCCCCTTCTTCCGGGTATCGGCTCGGATCTGTAGTTGGCAGGCCGTCCTTGTCCACAATCCAGGTGTCCGGTATCTTCTTTCCATCTTTTCTCGCCTGAACTACTTTCAGAGATGCTACGTTGCTCAGTGCAACATCAAGGAATACTGACGGCGCGACTTTAGAAGGAGCGGCATACGCAAACGGATTATTGCCAATCAGCATTCCTCTTGCACCTGGCGCGGTCATATTCGGGTCAACATTGCTCATGCTGATTCCGATCATGCCTTGCTCTGCCGCCAGGTTGGCGTAATATCCCGCCGCGCCAAAATGGCAGCTGTTTTTTACTGTAACTAGTGCGATTCCTGTTTCTTTTGCCTTTTCTACCGCTTTTTGCATCCCAAGGTAAGAGGAAATCATTCCCATCGTCTTTTTCGCATCATAAACTGCAAACGCCGGCCCCTCTGCGGTAATCTCTGGTTCCCCATAGATGTCAAGGCCTCCGATACGAGCTTTTTTAATATAGTTATGCAAATTTTTCGTTCCGTGGGAATTTGTTCCAAAAGCATCTGTTTCAGACAATACCTCTGCAACTATTCCTGCATATTCTTCTTTCATGCCCTCTTTCATCAGAGCGGCTTTGCAAAAATCTTTTAATTTACTGATTTTTATCTTTGACATTTCTCCTGATTCCTTTCCTGATTTTTAAATTCCCCAAAATGCCGAGAAACCTCCGTCCACCGGAATCACAGCGCCGTTTACAAAAGACGCCGCTTCCGAGCATAGCCAGATTACCGGCCCTGCCATCTCTTCCGGCTCCCCAAAGCGCCCCATCGGCGTCTTGTTAAGCACTCTCTGTCCGCGGTCTGTTGGACTGCCATCCTCTTTCTGCATAAGAAAACGGTTCTGAGTGGTAAGCAAAAATCCCGGCGCAATAGCATTGACATGAATGTCTGTACTGTAATTCTGATTGAAATGTGTTGCCATCCACTCTGTAAAGTTTGCGACTGCAGCCTTAGCCCCGCAGTACGCCACTGTGTTTGTCAAAGGATGATAACTTGACATGGACGCGATATTGATAACATTTCCATGCCCTTGCTTTGCAAGCTCTTCTCCAAACACCATCGTCGTAAGTACCGCTCCCGTAACATTTAAGTCAAACACCCACTTAAACGCATCCAGCTCCAGATGAAAAAAATCAATCTCTTCAGAGACAGTAGCCTCTTTTTTATTTCCTCCCGCTCCGTTCACCAGTACGTCAATCTTTCCGAAATGAGCGAGGACCTCTTTTTTCGCGTCTATAAGGCTCTGCTTGTCAAGCACATTTGCTTTGACAGCCACAGCGTCTCCTCCCTCCTCACAGATTTCATCTGCAATCTCCTGGGCTTTGTCCACAAACAGGTCAAGGAGGGCAATCTTCATCCCTTTCTTTGCCATCTCTCTTGCCATAACTCCACAGATGATTCCGCCTGCTCCCGTAACTACCGCCACCTGTCCTTTTACTTCAAAACTATTCACCTTTCTCTTCCTCCTTACCTAAATGTCTTTTATCCCACAACATTAGTTGATTGAATTGCGCTCATTGCCTCTTTCGCATCCTTAATAACATGCAAAGCGTCAGGCCTGTTCAGCACTTCCAGAGACACATATCCTTGATAGCCAACACTCTCCAAAGTCTTGCATATCTGCCTGAAATCTATGTGGCCGTCCCCTGGAATCTGCCGGTTGCTGTCTGCAAAGTGCACATGGGATATGTACGGCCCGTATGTGCGGATTGCCTCAAGCATATCCGGATCCTCAATATTGGAATGGAACGTGTCATATAAAATCCCGATGTTTTCCGGATATCCCATCTCTCCCAGCAGATCATACCCTTCCTTTGTGGAATTGATCAGCCGGCACTCATACCGGTTAATCGGCTCCAGATTAATTACAATCCCCTTTTCTCTCCCATAAGCGGCAGCCTCCTTAAGCTCCCGGAGCAAAAGCTTTCTTTCAAGAAATTCTTTCTGTTCACCGCCTCTTCCTCTTATAAGGCCTACTGTTACATTAGGATTTCCTATCGCCGCCGCAAAATCAATGTCTGCAAATAGCCGTTCTCTTGCTGCTTTACGTAGATATTGGGAGGGCGAGCACATGCTGATCCCCTCGACTCCCATTGCCTGCCCAGTTGAAACGGTGGAAACTTTAAGGCTCAGTCTGTCCAATTCTGACTTAATCTTCTCCACGTCTAAAAGCTCCGGGTCACTGAGAATAATCTCAACTGCGTCAAATCCTGCTTTTTTGACCCATTCAAATCCCTTCACCCAGTCTTCCCCCGCATATGGTGAAAATATATTATCAAATTGAACTGAGATTGATGCACTTGTACGAATCATGACATCTCCTTTCTATGTCTTGTTCTTTTTTAGTATATCGTGTTCTGTATACCGTGTACGTTTGTCAAATAGTATCATAACATGTAAAAAATAACAAGACATTTCCGAAAATTCATTTCGGATTCGTCATAATAACCAAATTTATATTCATAATTTTGTTAATTATTAATTTGAGAATATTTATGAAAGAATTTTCATATAGGAATCCGTCTTCATTAGATATTTTTGCATCATTTATCGCCGAATATCATAATTGGCGTTCATCAGACTACGGATTGTTCCCACCTCATCTGTTATATTGGCATCTCCATGGATGGTATGCTTAATCACGCTGCTAGCAACCGCAAAGTTCACAATATCTACAGGCTTATAGTGATTCATAAGCGCATAGATAAGCCCTTCTGCAAAAGCATCTCCTCCGCCCACCCGGTCTAATATGGCAAAACGGTACTGCCTGCTCTCGAAAGTATGTCCTTCATACCACATAAACGCTTTTAAGCTGTTTTCACTTCCGCTGTGGACGAACCTTACATGACGTGCGATACATTTAAGGTTCGGATACCTTTCCACGAATCTCTGAAAAACCTCATCCTGCTCTTCATAGTCAGGGTGCATGCTCATTTTGTCCTTAAAGTCCCTTCCTTGTCTGTCCTTTAAGTGATACGGCTCGATGCCGATAAGGACATCAATGTAAGGCAGGCATTCAGTGCAGAAGTCTCTCGCCTCTCTCCAAGACCACAGAGTGCTACGGAAATTGCCGTCAAAACTTACCGTCATTTTCTGCTCTTTTGCTGCCTTAAGGCATCTCATCACCATGTTCCTGCAGCCCTGTCCAAGAGCTGGAGTAATCCCGGACAGGTGGAGCCAATCATATGGTTCCAGCAATCTCTCAACATCTACGGCAGAATACTCATATTCTGTAAAAGCGCTATGCTTACGGTCATAGATTACTTTGCTGGCACGTATTCCATACCCTGTTTCCAGATAATAAGTTCCCAGGCGGTGGGTCTTTACTTCTGTATCGCTTGCAAATATAATCGGAGAACAGTGTACTTCATTACTGCGGAGCATTTTAACTGCGCTCTTTCCCAAACTGTTGTCCGGCACAACACTGAAAAAAGTGCTGTCAACACCAAGATTAGAAAGTCCAAGAGCTATATTAGCCTCACTTCCCCCATAACTTGCCACAAAATGATTCGTCATTACAATCTTTTCATAGTTCGGAGGTGTCAGGCGAAGAAGAATCTCTCCAAATGTTATAAATTTCATTTTTTCTCCCCTTTTCTGTATACCGTATACTATTATTTCAAAATATCATATGACTGTGGATATGTCAAGATACACTCGACATTTTTGCTGCAAAAAAACCGCTATGCTGCGTTCCTGCAGCATAGCGGCTCCGTAATCTTTATATATCTCTCAGCTCTCTGATTAAACAAGTTTCATCGGGTTGATCTTAACACCCGGTCCCATAGTAGAAGTAAGTGTCACGCTCTTTAAGAACTGACCCTTTACTGCTGCCGGCCTTGCTTTAATGATCGCCTCGATAAGCGTCTGGAAGTTGTCCGTAATCTGTTCCTCGGTAAAGGATGCTTTACCAAGCGGCACATGGATAATGTTTGTCTTGTCAAGCCTGTACTCAATCTTACCAGCTTTGATATCCTGGATTGCCTTTGTAACGTCCATTGTTACCGTTCCGGCTTTCGGGTTCGGCATAAGGCCCTTTGGTCCAAGGACACGTCCGATACGTCCTACAACACCCATCATGTCCGGCGTGGCAACTACTACGTCAAACTCAAACCAGTTCTCTTTCTGGATTTTCTCAATAAGCTCCATTCCACCTACATAATCTGCTCCTGCCGCCTCAGCCTCTGCTGCTTTAGCGTCTTTTGCAAATACAAGGATACGAACCTTTTTACCTGTTCCGTGCGGCAATACAACTGCGCCGCGGATCTGCTGGTCAGCGTGACGTCCGTCACATCCGGTTCTAACATGAGCCTCGATGGTCTCATCGAATTTGGCAACTGCGGTCTTCTTTACTAATGAAACTGCCTCTGCAACGTCATAGAGATTGCCTCTCTCGATTGCCTTTGCAGCCTCTGCATATTTCTTTCCTCTTTTCATCTAAATAACCTCCTTGTGGTAATGTCGGGATAACCCTCCCACTTATTTGTTTACAGTTTGAACATGGAAGTTCTTCTCGCTCTGCTCGAAGAACGGCTAAAACACTAAGCTCGAAAGTACCTCGCTAAGTCAATTTTGGTTCTTCTTCTCGCTTTGCTCGAAGAACGGCTAAAACACTAAGCTCGAAAGTACCTCGCTAAGTGTTTTATGCCTCTACAGTTACTCCCATGGAGCGGCATGTTCCTTCAATCATACTCATAGCTGCCTCAACGCTTGCAGCGTTAAGGTCCGGCATCTTCAGCTCTGCGATTTCCTGGATCTGAGCCTTTGTGATCGTTGCAACTTTTTTCTTATTCGGTGTGCCTGAACCGGATTTGATCTTGCAGGCTTTCTTGATAAGAACCGGCGCCGGCGGCGTCTTTGTGATAAAGCTGAAACTTCTGTCACTGTAAACTGTAATAACTACAGGAATGATAAGATCACCCTGATCTGCAGTCCTGGCGTTAAACTGCTTTGTAAACTCTACGATGTTCACACCGTGCTGACCAAGCGCAGGTCCAACCGGTGGTGCCGGAGTTGCTTTTCCGGCAGGAATCTGTAACTTAATATAACCTTGTACTTTTTTTGCCATTTCAATTACCTCCTTGTGGTGCTCCCGGAACTATCGTTCCTCCCACTTTTTAATTTTACTAACTTCAAAGTGCACTTCTTACAGAAATTACATCTTCTTAACTTCTGCGAAACTGATTTCAACCGGCGTTTCGCGGCCGAACAGTTCAACATTGATCGTAAGGCTCTGTTTCTGCACGTTCAGCGACTGGATGACTCCTATCGTGTCTGCCCATGCCCCGGCGATTACCCGGACAGTGTCTCCCTCTTCAAAATCAACGACAATGTTCTCCTGCCGGATTCCCAGCGGCACCATCTCGGCATCCGTAAGCGGCACCGGCTTGGAGCCGGGTCCTACGAACCCTGTAACGCCCCTCGTGTTTCTGACTACGTACCACGTATCGTCATTCATAATCATATGAATCAGCACGTAACCCGGGAACATCTTCTTCTGGGATGCTTTCTGGACACCGTTTTTTAGTTCCACCACTTCCTGCATCGGAACGCGGACTTCTAAAATCTGCTCCTCAAGATGCCTGTTTTCAATTGTCTTGTCAATGTTGGCTTTTACCTTGTTCTCATACCCTGAATAAGTATGAACTACGTACCATTTCGCCTCTGCCATATAATCACCTTTCTTGCATGCAGTTCCAATCAGCCCAGATTGACAAGTATGTCAATACCGTTCTGAATCAGAAAGTCTATCAGTGCAATGATTACTCCGACTGTCACGGACACAGAAACAACCGCTGCCGTCTGTTTTGCAAGCGTTAACCTGTCTGGCCACATGATTTTCTTAAACTCTTTGTTAAGACCTTTGAACCAGCTATTTTTCTGAGCCTTCTCACTCATGTCGTTCACTCCTTTGCAACGATTACTTTGTTTCCTTGTGCAATGTGTGTGACCTGCAGAACTTACAGTACTTCTTTGTCTCCATACGCTCCGGATGCGTCTTCTTATCCTTCGTCATATTGTAGTTCCGCTGCTTGCATTCTGTACATTCCAATGTGATTCTTGTACGCACAACTTCCACCTCGCTTTTTCTTCATTCATTGATAGTTACCTGGTAGCTTGCGAGGCTACCCCGGCATGATGGCATGCCGGTTTTAGGCATAAAAAAAAGACCTACTTCCATTCGCTCTGATAGTTTACCATATCAGGCAGATAAAAGCAAGCCTTTTTTGCCATTTAACATTTCCTGCTTCCTAATATGCTATTTTCTAAATACCCACAACTGTTTGATCTGGCTTGAGATTTCCTCAAAATCCCATGGCTTGTCCGTATTCGCCCTGCTATTCGGGTCATTGACGCGCAGCTTACCGTTCTCATATCTGGTAAATACGATAAAATGTCCTTCGGTCGTAAACGCTCCCGGGCCCATGACCGCCACCACCGGATTGCCCACTTCCAGGTTGTCCGCAATCCTTTTTTCATCAAGGGGAATCTCTGTCACATCAAACCCGAGCCGCTCTCCTCCCTCCGAGAAAAGCGCCCATGCCGTGCCGCTGCCTTCAGCAGCATATCCGTTCTCGGTGGAAAATTCCGCCATCCACGCCGGGTCTCTGGTCGTATCATTGCTCAGATACATCGCCACCATCGAAAGGCACGTAGGCCCGCACCCTGTCAGCCCCATTACGTTCCCGGAATACTGCGTATATCCCCATCTCTGATCCCACTGCATCAAAAGCGGCATCTCATCCGCATCCGCATATTCGCTCAGATCAATCTCCGGACGCTCGTCCTTTTTCAGCGGATATTCCCACACGAACTTCTTTGCCTCCTGATTCCGCTCTAACAGCTCTAAAAGCTCCGGCGGGTAAGCCTCCATCGTCAGATCATGCTTTTTTGCGAAATCTTCCAATGTCTCTTCCTTTTTCGCCTTTGGCGCGGAATCCTTTTTCCCGTCTTTTCCTTTCAGCAGCCGAACCATTCCTATGCCCGCAAAGAGAACTACGCAGGCCATCGCTCCCGCTATCGCCGCCTTTATCATGCGCTGCCTCTGCTTTCTCCGCCTCAGCGTTTTTTTCTTCCCCCTGTAACCCATATCCAGGCTTTTTCTGTCACGCCTTCCATCTCGTCGCCCAAGATCTCTATGGCTGTTCCCAGGATAGTTTCGATAACTTCTTTCATAAACCCTATCATAATCCTCTCTCCTCCTAAGATCCCTGCCATCTCCCCTGTATCCCATCTGCACTGCGCCCCTCTCTTGTAAGTATCATAGCTTATCCAGAAAACAAGAAAAAATATAAGCCCTCTGCCTGCTTGTTCCATTATAACAGATAAAGTGCTTATATTTTTTTAGATTTTCAAATTAATTCATATATTTTTTCTTTAGATTTTTAAATTTTTCTTAATTTCCGCACTCAATGCTAATCTCATTGAACAGAGCAAGCACATCCTCCACACACATGCCTTTTTTTTCTTCCCCCTTTTTGTCAAGGATCACTTCTCCCTGATGCATCATCAGCAGGCGGTTCCCGTACTCTATCGCATAGCGCAGGTTATGGGTAACCATGATTGTCGTAAGCTCCTTCTCCCGCACAATCCTGTCCGTCAGCTCCATGATCATCTCCGCCGTCTTCGGGTCAAGAGCCGCCGTATGCTCATCCAGGATAAGGAATTCAATCGGCGTCATGGTGGACATAAGAAGGGCCATCGCCTGCCTCTGCCCGCCGGAGAGGGCTCCCACTTTCGCATCCATGCGGTCTTCAAGGCCAAGGTTCAACTGTCTGAGCTGCTCCCTGTAGTATCCGATGCGGGATTTATCCGTTCCTCTCCCCAAGCCGTAGAGCTTTCCCTTATTGTCCGCAAGAGACATATTTTCAAGAATCGTCATAGACGGGCACGTTCCCATGGAAGGGTTCTGGTACACCCTTCCAATTTTGGCATTCCGTTTGTATTCTTTTTCCTTCGTTATATTTTTCCCGCCCATTAACACCTGGCCGGCCTCCGGCCTTATGCTGCCGCAGATAATGTTCAGCATGGAAGTCTTCCCGGAGCCGTTGCTTCCCACCACTGCCGCAAACCCGCCTTTCTCCACCTTCAGGTTAAAGCCGTCAAACAGGCACATCTCGTTGACCGTGCCCGGATTATATATTTTGTGGATATCTTTAAGCTCGAGCATCTTTATTCACCTTTGCCTTTCTCTCCATGCTGATGACAAGTATCACAAGGAACAGCACTGCTGTAATCAGTTTCATTGCCCGCGGCTCAAAGTTCCTCAGCGCAATGGCAACGCATGCCTTATAGATAACAGAGCCTGCCAGCACTGCCGCCGTCGTGCCGATAAACGACACCTTTTTAAACAGGCTCGTTCCGATAATTACGCTGGCAAGGCCGATGACGATCGCCCCCGTTCCCATAGAGATCTCAAAGACCCTCTCCTCCTGGGCAAATACGCATCCCGCCAGAGATACAAGCCCGTTTGCGATTGCCAGTCCTAAAATCTTTACATTCCCCTGGTCTTTTGCAAGCGCAGTGACTACCACGTCATTGTCGCCAACTGCCCGGAGAAGATATCCTGATTTTGTCTTGAGATAGAGATCCAGCAGCACTTTGCAGGCCAGCGCAATGGCAAGTATGATAATAAGTGTTTTATAAGGAGCCAGGGCGGACGGAATATGCTTATTTAAAAAGTCGTTTTTAAATATGCTCTCCTGCGAAAACAGCGGCACGTTAGCTGTTCCCGCAATGTAAAGGTTTATCGTCCAGAGCGCCGTCATCATGATGATCCCCGACAGGAGATCGCGCACCCTGCATTTTACATGGATGAGCCCCGTGCACATCCCTGCTGCCGCCCCTGCCAGAAATGCAAGGGGCAGGGTAAGGTACGGATTCACCCCCCGGGTGACGAGAGCTGCTGTAATGGCCGCTCCCAGGGGAAAGCTCCCGTCTACCGTCAGATCCGGGAAATCCAGAATCTTATACGTGATATACACTCCCAGCGCCAATATCCCGTATATCATGCCCTGCTCTAATATTGTTATTAAAAAATCCATAAACTCTCCTCCTGCACATGTCTTACATGTCCCTGCCTGTTACTGTGCGATTTCACCAAAGCTCTCTACCGCACTGTCCGCCAGTTCCTGAGGAACCGTTATTCCAAGATTTTCCGCAACTTTATTATTCACATAAAATCCCGGCTCTGTAATCAGCTCAAACTTCATCTCCGATGCTTTTTTCTCACCTTTCAGCACCTGTGCCGCCATCTTTCCCGTCTGTTTCCCAAGGGCAATATAGTCAATTCCCTCCGCCGCAAGGCAGCCGGCCTTTACCTGCTCAATCTCGCTCCCAAATACCGGTACTTTCCTCTCGTTTGCCTTCTCCAGTATCGTCGGCAGAGATGCAACGACCGTGTTGTCCGTCAGGTTTGTGATGCAGTCTGCCTGGCTCAAAAGATCGTCTGCCGCCAGCGCTACGTCCGCAGTAGCCGTAATCCCCTTTTCAATCAGCTCAAACCCATATTTTCCCGCCAGTGATTTATATTCTTCAATAGTAGAAACAGAGTTTGCCTCGCTTGTAGTGTACATGATTCCCAGTTTCTTTGCATCCGGAAGGATCTGGCGCATCATCTTAAGCTGTGCCTCCACCGGGAGCTTATCGGATGTTCCGCTAATCTCTCCCACAGGCGTCTTATCTTCACTTGCAAGCTCCGCTGCAACCGGATCGGTCACCGCGGTATAGATAACCGGTATGCCCGCGTCCATCGCCGCATTATAAGCGCTCTGGGCTGTAGGTGTTGCAATCGCGCAGATCAGATCTACCTTATCGGACACAAATCCGTCAGAAATCTGCCCCGCCGTTCCCATATCGGCAACCGCGTTTTTCACATCTACCTTTAGGTTTTCTCCCTCTTTAATTCCCTCCTCGGCAAGCCCCTCAAGGAACCCTTTCCTGCAGTTGTCAAGAGAGCCGTGCTCCGCAAACTGGGAAATACCGATGGCATACCCTTCTTTTTCGGAATTGCCGGCACACCCTGCCGTCATTACCGCCGCCATTGCCACTGTCAATAACCCTGCCATTACTTTGGTTTTCATTGTCTCATTCTCCTTTTCTTTTTTGCTTTTACCGTTGTCAGGAGAGAAAATCATAAGAGCGGATAACAAAAAACCGCCCCAAACCCTACGGCTTGAGACGGTAATATATACTTCCATATATATCATCGCGGTACCACTCAAATTGACAAAATGTCCACTTTCTCATGTACTAACATACACTCCTGATTGATAACGGGTTCGGTTCCCGACAAGCCATACACTCAAAAGATTTCAGGCTGCCCTCGAAAGTCCATTCGCCTATCTGCTCTGTACGGCAATCCCACCACCTGCCGCTCTCTGTGACTTCGCTTAATAGATTACTACTCTTTCTCAACGGTTTTCTTATTTACGATATTCACTTTACCTCAGCAACGTGCATTTGTCAAGCATTTTTTATTTTTCCTGTTTCCGGTTGCTTGTCCGCGTCCAGTCAGACCTCATCAGGAACACAAGAAATACAACCGCGCTGCAGCTCCACGTAAGGGGATACGCCCATGGGAGCAGCCTGAAATCATGCCGGATATTAAGCACCGCAGTCACATATATGATCCGAACCCCACACCAGAATGCAAGCATGGCGGCCATCGGGATAAAAGATTTTCCGCACCCACGCAATACTCCTGCCGCACAATGCGAAAACGCCAGCAGGAAGAAGAACAGGCTGACGGTCCTCGCCTGGGCCGCCCCAAAAGCAATCGCCTTCTCGGCATCGACAAAAAACTTAAGCGCCGCAGGGCACCAAAGGTAGAATGCAATGCCCACCGTCTCCGCAGTCGCCATCCCGAACACGATGCCAAAGGCCGCGCCTTTTTTTGCCCTGTCTGGCCGGGCCGCCCCCAGGTTCTGGCTGATAAAGGTAGGCAGAGCCATCGCCATGCTCATGATCGGCAAAAATACAAATCCCTCTATCTTTTGGTACGCTCCAACCCCGGACATAGCATAAGCCCCGAAAGAATTAATATTCGTCTGAACGACAATGTTCCCGATGCTGATGACCGAGTTCTGTATGCCTGCCGGAAGGCCCTGCCTGAGCACATCTCCAATCATCTTGGTGTCGAACGTAAGTTTTCGGAAGTCAAGCCTTATGTCCTCCTCTTCCCTGCACATGTGGATCATGCACAGCGCCATGCTGACGCCCTGGGAAAATACTGTTGCAGCCGCGGCCCCCATGACGCCCCAGCGGAACACCGCCACGAAGACCAGGTCCAGCGCCACATTCAGCACAGAAGAAAATGCCAGGTAAAAAAGCGGATGGAGGCTGTCTCCCAGCGCCCTCATCACGGACATGCAGATGTTGAACATAATGACCGTGGAAACGCCTGCAAAATATATCCTGAAATATGTCATGGATTCCGGCATGACATCGGCGGGAGTCTGCATCCACCGAAGTATGTAGGGAACCATGAGAAATCCTGCTATCGTCGCCCCCGCAGACGCAATCAGCCCGAATAATACATTCGCATGAATCGCACGGCTTACGTTTTTCTTATCCCGCGCCCCGAAATAGTGCGATATCACTACACCGCCGCCTACCGACACTCCGTTAAAGAACCCTATGATCAAAAAGATAAAGCTGCCTGAGGAGCTGACCGCCGCAAATGCACTGTTACTCCCAAAATTTCCGATTACCCAGGCATCTGCCAAATTATAAAACTGCTGCAAAGTCTGCCCCAGGAATATGGGCACAGCGAACGCCAAAAGCCCCCGTCCAATCGCACCCTCCGTCAGATCCCGCGAAGACGCGCCAGGTCCCGGCTTTTTTATCTTACCAATAAACTTTGCCATCATCAAAGCCTCCAATTATGTCTTGTCCCTACTCAAATCACTTTTTTACAGTCTTTGCGGCAACCGCAGCATCTGGCACGGACAGTAACTCTATCATAACACCATTACGCAAAAGCTCCAAGCAGTAATTTACAATTATCTTCTATGCATGCTATAATGGGATATCACGACTTGCGACAGAGGTATACATATGCTTAGAGAAATCAATCTTTCTGAAGTTTCCGACGGAAAATTATACGAGAGCAATGACATGGCAAAAACTGACTGCCAGGGGTGCGCCGGCTGCAGCGACTGCTGCCGGGGGATGGGAAACTCCGTTATCCTCGACCCCTTCGATGTATTTCGCCTGTCACTCCATTTTTCAAAAAATTTTGAGGAATTGTTGGCAAATTTTCTGGAATTAAATGTAGCAGACGGCATCATCCTGCCAAACCTACGGATGACAGGACCGAACGAAAGCTGCGTTTTTTTAGATCAGGCCGGACGATGCACCGTCCACGTGGCACGCCCCGGGCTCTGCCGCCTCTTTCCCCTGGGAAGATATTATGAAAACGGTTCCTTCCGGTATTTCCTGCAAGTACACGAATGTCCTAAGCAGAACAAAACAAAGATAAAGATAAAAAAATGGCTGGACACCGAAAACCTCCGCCAATACGAAAAGTTTGTCACAGACTGGCATTACTATCTCAGAGAACGGCAGGAGACCGCCATGCAGGCAGAAGATGCCGCTACTGTCAAGATTCTGAGCATGGACATCCTGAGACGTTTTTATCTTCCTCCCTATGAGAAAAATACGGATTTCTATACACAATTTTATGAACGCATGAATATGAAGTAGAAGAAGTCCGAAAAACTTCGGACTTCTTCTGCCATATCATTTCACTTATTTCCATTTTAGTGTATAATACCCGGATGACGTAGAAGTGCCTCTCTGCACTTTGATATAATAAGTGCCTTTCGGCCATTTTTTGCCTACAGACTTTATATTTCCGGTAAAATTTCCTCTTATCGTCTCTGTCGTGATCCTCTTTCCGCCTTTGTATAAAATAATCTTAAGAGACTCATTTGAACCAGTAGTCACGGCAATGTTTACTTTCTTCTTGCTTGTCAGCTTAAATTTGTACCAATCTGCCTGTTTACTGTTCTTTCCTGACTCAATAATTCCTTTCTTTGTTTTCTTTTTCTTGATAGTTACTGCCTTTTTCTTTGTCTTTCCGCTCTTCTCGGAAATCTTGCTGTTTGTAGCTTTAAGTGCATATATACCGTTACTGTTAAATCTGGCATCTACTCGGATATAATATGTCTTTCCTTTTGCCACTCCATATGTAGGAACATTTCCCAAATACGAGGCTCCGGACAAGGCTCTTTTCGATGCATCACACAAGACTACTTTGTGATTTCCTACAGTTGTATCCCCCTGGACTCTTAAATACCCGGTATACGGAGCTTTAAATGAGAAATAATTTGTCTGGGCATCTCTCTGGCCTACTATTATTGTCTGTTTATTTCCAACAGCTCTGTCAGAACCATCATAAAAGCCACATTGAACATTTACCTTTGCATTCTGGTCATTTGAATATACCCCTACGTAATATGTTCCTGCTTGGGGAATGCTAAAATATTTTGTCGCTGAGCGCACAGACTCGCTGATATCTCCTGGCCTATCATATATGGACGAACTAACCCTATTATCCAAATTAGGGTCTTTAAAAACGCCAAAAGAATATTGACCTGACACATAACTCGCCTTTACAGCAAGAACTCCTTTTGAAGGAAGAATAACTTTCTCCGCATTATAATAAGTCCCATTCGCCTTTGTTTCCAACAGCTCCTTTGGCTCCGAAATATCCTCTGCCTCTTCTGCCCCGATCTCTACCTCCGGAGCTGCCTCAACAGTCTCTTCCACTTCATCCTGAACCTCGTCCTCTGCCTTTACATCCTCATCCTTCTTTTCCTCTGCCTCGGGAGCCTCGCTCTCTGCCGGTTCCTCTTCCGGCGGGGCAACTGTTATGTCAGGCTCTTCCTCCTTCGGCTCTGACTCCGGTTCCGTTGTCGTTTCCGCCTCCGGTTCCTGTGGCTCTGCCATCTCCTGTGTCTGCGTCCTCTGCTCGTCCACGTCCTCAGCGCGCACTACGTCGCCTGCTGATACGATGAGTGCGAAAGCAAGCAGAATTGATACGATCTTACTTGTTCTTTTCTTCATAACTTTGCTCTCCTTCATACTTATTATGTAGTTAAAAATCGCTGATAATATTATAACAAACTTCCAAACATGCCGGGCAGCATGCCCTCCTTACGTCGTTCCTGCCTTCCGGCA